>Ga0065711_1000329_pt1 | contig 85544 bp, 52 predicted proteins | sample Hoacrofraction12_FD_59098 | JGI IMG/M metagenome (GOLD analysis project Ga0065711, IMG submission 59098) | Hoatzin crop microbial communities from Cojedes, Venezuela - Epithelial fraction 12 v2 (version 2) | ecosystem: Host-associated > Birds > Digestive system > Esophagus > Crop | place...
AACCCTCTGAGTTCTGCCATTCAGCCAGTTCTCTATCCACTTCACCGACCACTCATCCAGCCCACACTTCCTCAGCTTCCCTAGGAGGATATCAGGGGAGACTGTGTCGAAAGCCTTGTTGTAGCACTCAACTTTCTTCTCTGCTCTTTTTGGCCACCGTGGCAGTCCTGTGCTGCTTTGTCCAGGGAGGATCCTTGCTTCTTTCATCTGGCCAGCTATTTAGGTGGCTCAGTCACAGTAATAAGCATTGTATTTTGATTGCATGAGGTCTCACAAGAAGTACCGCGAAGGAGTAAATCCTGGTTTCAACTCCTGGAATCCATGAAAAAGAACGTAATGGGAGCTGGATTCCAGATATAGAATACCAAAGAAGCAAGGTTTTACATACATGTGGATACAAAATTTCTGTTCTGGAATGTGAACGTAAATATTGGTGTTCTTCAGTGTTCACTGCCCAACCTGTAGGAGTATCAGTAACTAACAGGGCACATTGTATAGTGAATGTTGTTGCTTCCCTTCAGGTAGCAGAAAAGTGGGCTAGAGCCACAAACAAACAATATTTAGAACAATCACTAAATATTTGGAATCTAAAGGAAAAAAGAGTCTGTTGCTGTAACCGGACTCTGGAAGAGCATGCTCAGGTTGGGTGGCTTTTTCAATCAGGCAGGGCACTGGAGGTGCAGGGGTGGTGGATGTAGGAGCACCGTACCCTGCGTCTCTGGGCCCCAGAGCCCCCCATGCAGGGGATATCTGATGGAATCAAGCAGAGCAGATCCCCACGGCAAAGGATCTGGCATGACCTTCATACGCATGCCAGTTTCTAATGAGGGATTTTCATGTCCACTGCTTCTCAGCTTATCCTGTGTGAGAACAAGGCAACCTCTACAACTGGCTGGGAGTCGTTCGCTATGGCCAGCTGTAGGTTGGAATCCAAGAAAAACCGCGTGGTAGTGAGGAGTTCACAGATGCTGCATTCTCCATCTACCAGAATGAATGAAATATAAGCTGTGTATAAAAATCAGGCAGTAAGATAAAATGAAGGTATATGTTTAATTTAATGTTAACGATGCTAATGTTAGTCTGTATATATGCAGAATATTTAATTTACTTTGTTCTTAATGCAATAACTTTAAATCCTCATTTTCAAAGCATTCAGCCATCACTAAACAAATCAGGATTTTGGCAGCTCCGAGAATTACCAGAGAATTAAACCAATGTTTTTGAGCAATTTGCAAAGCAAACCTTGCACGAGGCTAAGCCACCTCACCAAAACTGACTTGGAAATGATGAAGATAGGGAGCGCTATGCAAAAGATGTTTAATTTACATTAGAGAGCTAGTGCAGGTTAGCGAACGCCTAGTCCTACCAGCACTGAATGTGATACAATTAGGATCTTCCCTACATCAGTAAACTGGTGCCAGCCAGTTCATTAGCTCAGCAGGACGAGGTCATTTACACACATTACCTGTAATCTTGCTTCGATTGCTTTCTTCCCTAAAGGGTGTTGCTGCAATGAAAAAGCCTGCTTGGGAATCTCATTTTTCTCAACAGGGCTGCAGTTTCTAACTGTGACTTAGTATTGCAGTGAGAAACGTGAAGGATCCAGTTTAACAAGAGGGAGATATGACTGTTTGTAGGACCTCACAGTACCTCTTTGAATTTTTTCTCCCTGTAATAAATAATGTACTCAAGGTAAGAAGTGTTCTTTTAAAAGGAACATAAGCGAAATAGAGATGATTGCAAATAGACCGCTATGTCCTCATTACACACATTCAGATGTTGGAATACGGCTTTTTTTTCTAATTCCATAAAATGAGAGCTTGTCATGAAGTCATTTTCCCACAAAGTAACAGCACCTACAAGTTGTTTAACGTATCTGCACAGATCAGTGTCCAATGTGAATAATTTGTTATTCCTGTGAGGAAATGTCATTTCCATTTTTTCTTTCCTTTCTGTTTTTTTCTTGTCACCGTATTAATGCATTGGATAGAATTTTGAATGTTTTTCTCAAATCTCAGTTACATTTGTGAAGTCCTTATTTGTTTCCCGTCAGTTGGACCATCAGATAGACAGAAGATCTTTGGTGACCTTGGCAGTCTAAGAAACCGTCTGGGTTTTAATTTTTTTGTCCCCTGAAGATACAGCTACAAGCTCTTTCTACATAAGACTGCATTCTGAAGCTAACTCAGATCAGCATGGCACTTGTGCAACATTTAAATTACCCTGGCACTGAAACAAGTTGTGAAAACCAAGTCTGAACTGAGGCAATTTATCACTTGAAAAAGTGGTTTTAATGAACTGGGTATCATAATTTACAGCAGTCTTTCTGGATTATACATTTCTGAAAGAGACAAACAGCTGTTGGTATAAATTACTGTGCAGTTGAATCTTTTTTGCACTAGGTCCATAATTTTTGCTAGATGTTTTTTACTTGCAGAAGGAGAGAGGTGTTTATTGTTTAATGAGGTGAATCAGTAACTGTTTAATAAAGCACAAATGAACAGCTGTATTTTGCTTGAAAATGTGTTGAACCTCTAGCAGGGGAGTAATACTTCTTCAGTTCCCATGGGCCAGCCCAGGTTTGTGATGAAGACAGACTTAGGCATGAACTCAATTAATACAGTAAATTCATTAGGTGTTGAGGCTGCTTAGCACATGCATGGTCAAACCTGTCAGAAGTTTGTGCTTTAAGGCTCAAGCAGGTAAAGAAAAAGCTGCACTGACCTGCAGTGTAAAGTATCATGTTGTTCACGCAAAGGATGTTTCTGCCAGTGCTGTTGTATGAACATTTGTGACTTTACGGACACCATGGCAGAATCACTGACTAGGCATTTGCCATGGGAATTAGTAATAATGTGAAGCACGTGAAGTGGAAAAAGCAAGCTGCTGTTTGCAGCATAACTACTAGTATACATCATCTGTTCATTACCTCTTTATACCATTTGTGAGAATTTACTATGACCAAAATCTGTGTTACTAAAGTACAATATTCTTACTTGTGCTTTTCTATTTATTTGAAAAATTAGTTACATGTCTTTTTTTATATTTTCCCCAGAATAGCTTGCTTTCCAAAGCAAGCCGTGGCAGGTTTTTGCTTACAGGCAGATTCAGATAGCTCTGCTAGCAAAGTGCAGGTGTATATATCATGGGAATCATTTTCTGGAAAGGTACAAATTTGAGCTCAAAGTTCATTCAGAAAAAATGGAAAATGAAGAAACAATAAAAATAGAGTACAAAAAAAACCCAACATGAAATCTTTTTACTTCCTTTAAGTTTATACTTTTCATACCAAATGTGCTTATTATTTCTAATGAATTTATTTTAACATGTTATGCATGCACTTGTTTTACATTGATCTGTTTGGGCTGTAAATGTTTGAACCCCAGTAGGTGTTAAAGACATATTGCCATATGTTCTATGTATACTTGCCATTCCTTCTTTTAGGTAATATAGCCAAGGTGTTTATTGAAGTAAAGGATGAAAATGACCATGTGCCTGTCTTCACCAAAAAAATGTACATTGGAGGAGTGTCTGAAGATGCCAAAATGTTTTCTTCTGTGCTTAAAGTTAAGGTAAGACTGAAAGTTATTTAAAATAACATTCACTTGCAGTGGGAAAATATTTGCTCACTGGTTTGATTTTTCACAGGAGATTATGAAATGTGTATCTCCTGAAAGTGTTTGAGATCCTCAAACATTGGCAGCAATTTCCATTTTATTTCTTTTTGTAATCAAATATAGTGAGCACAGAATGGATAATTCTTCTTATGAAATCAGTGTTTGAGTGTGAATAGGAGTGTGATGGTTTCCATTTGTGTGTATATGATTGACATGCATTGGCCCAGTATTCCAGCAGTTACTGAAACAAGGTTGATTTTGAGCTTAGAAGAGTTTTGCAGGTTTTATTTCTATTGAATTTATGTGCTCATTTTTCATGTGAAGATTTATAGCTATCATTTTAGGTATGTTAATATTTAGAGGATTCTTGTACACTCAGTACTAGTTTTTACCTTCAATCCTTTTGACTGCTTCTTTGCAGCAGCATGTTTTTACTTTAAAAAGGAAAGAACAGTTTCTGTTTCACATCAGCAAAGCACTTTCATGTCTGTGCACTGTGATGCAATTTGTGAGGTAAAATTGACTATCCGTAGGTTGTTTTTTTTTTAAAAAAAAAGCAAAACAAAACTAAAAACAATAAGAAGAGAAAATTCAAGGGATTATAATATATAGAATGTAATTAACGTCAGACAGAGAAAGAGTTTAGAATAAAAGCTATTTGTTTTCTGTAACATACTTTGTGATGCAATCTTTTGTGCTAGAGACAGCCTGAGTTGCCAGGACTATCCAACTCACCTTGTTTCCTCTGCCTTTATTTTGTTACCTCAGCAGGCCTCCTGCATCTTTTTTCACCTTAAGCACTAGTGGAATAGCTTTGAAGTTGCTGATTCTAGCTTATGCGTGGAGGGGCACAGAAATATTACCTGCTAAGTGTTTTATTTTGACCTCATCATGTATTTAGAACACCAGGAATGAAATACAGAATATCAGAGCTTATTAAAGCTGTCCATTGCTTTTTTTTTTTATGGCAATCCTTCCCAAAGTAAGCCCAGAAATGGCAGAAAAGTGGGAAATTAGTAAGCATTGACCGTTGGATAGAAGCCTCTGTAGATGAAATCTGTTTAATTTGTGCCCTAGTCTGGAGTATTTGTTTTTTCTTATTTTTTTTAATACAGTGCTTATCACTGGCAATTTTTTGTCCCCAGAGTATCCGTATTGGTCTTTTCTAGAAACGCATACAGCAGTCCAAGTAAACAGCTGGGAATTTACTGAAGGTAACTTGGAAAGGAAACATTATAGTGTGTAAATCTGCCCTGCGCCAGTTCTTCCCAGCTTCTTCCGCAGGCAGATTGTGTTTGAGGCCATAGCAGGTAGGGACAGACCTACTGAGTGGGGCTGGTCAGGAATTCCACATTACGTGCTGCCCTGGGATGGTGCTAAGGCTGAGCTTGTGCTTGCTAGTCTCCCAACTGCAAAAACATGAAGGACTCTTAATACTGATTTGCCCCAAGTGTGTTCCTAGCATAGCAAAGGGTGCTGTTCGGCGGGCAGCGTGAAATGTTGCCTGATAGAAAGACCTGCGCCCAACCTGCAAGGTAGTTTGGGGAACTGGATCAGATACGATCAGTTGACAGATCAAACTCCGTGCAACTTCTCTCATAGCATCATTAGGAGAACACTGAGTGGTTAAAAGAAACAGCAATCCTGAATGAAAGGGAAGGTGTAGGGAGGAATTATGATGAGCGCTGGTAACTGGAAAGAGCGATTAGCCCAGAACGCTTGTTCACAAGGCGTGTGTATTTACTACTGCTTTATCAACTGTGAAGACTCTGTTCAGACTTTGTAAATGAAGCCAAAAAAAGTCATCTAGCATGTGCTATGCCTGTGTTTACTTTAAAGATTTACTTGTTTGTGAATAAAGACATGACAAAGTGGGTAATAATGCAGCATACTGCATTGGAAATAATACGTTCAGAAAATGAATTGCCAAATTTCCTTTTATAGATTTCTTTCCCTCCATCTTCTGTATTGAAGTTTTAAGGTACACCAGACTTCTACTCTGTACAAAATAGATAGTGACATATAACCAGATGTCTGCTTGATTCAATGAAAAGAAGATTCTAGATGCACAAATTAAAGAAATTGTGATAGTGTTGCTGTTAGGGTGATCTGAGACCATAACTGAGCAGAGTTCTGAAGGCAGAGGTAGTATTTTTGTTAATTTCTCTTTTTTCCAGACATTTTGCCAGTTGTTGCTTCTGGCTACGAACCTTAAACTGAACCCCTGGCATACTCAAAAATAGGAAACAGAAAATTGTGTCAAATCCATGAACTTTAGAAGTGCTGAAGATACAGAAATGTGCAAAGGTACTGGAGTAGATAAAGAATAGAGAATAGCAAAGTTACTTAGCTAAAGAAGTGTTATCTATATGAAAGTAAATGAAACATAAGACACAAACAGAGAATTACATTTTGAGTTAATCACACAAAATTTGAACAGGCTGTGAAACCCTACTGGGTTTTCATAGAGGCATTCCTGATTTCTTGGACACATATTCATGTGTGTCAGTCAAGGGGATAAGAAGCATGTGAAAAGGGCACATAAGTAATGGATTTTTGGAGGTGAAGAGGGGAATCTGCTTTTACCCTTCAGAAACATTTGACTCAAGAAAGATGATCAGAGGACAGAAAAGGAAGACACAAAGGAAGATGGAAAAGATACTACAGTTTTATATCTCTAACCTGCTTTGGTTAAAACGTATGACAGACTTCTTCCTGACTTTGCTGACAGGCAAAATAGAGCAAGGTATAAGACAGAAGCTAATGGATGGCATCAAGAGTAACAGTGTGCTTAGTTACAGTAAAATTAGAAAAAGTTAAGAAGTGCTTGTCGTAGAAAGTCAGGCTGTAACTGATTGTTCTAGCACCAAACATTTTCAGCAGCTGGTGCAACTTAGCTTGCTTTCAGTCCTTTAGGAAAAAAAATAATTGCTCTGTTAGTTAAATACAATACTCATTTCAATTAGTATTAAGATTTAATCAAATTAATGTCTTTTCTTGAAGAGTTCAGGTGAGTAGAATTAAATAACTAGTTTTCCAAGTTAAGATTAAGAACATTAACAAAGTACATGCATAGCTTGCACTGTATATATTTTTCAAATTTTTATTTTAATAAAATTATTAGATTTTGTATGTTATTCTTATTAGTCAATTTTTTATCCTAATAAAAACCCCTCTTTAGTAGGTTTTTTAAATGCATTTGCTTTTATCTTCTGCATTCATTAATAGTTGTGGGTTTTTTTGTGACATCTGAGTAATTTTGAAAAGAAACTGATATTCTCAGCATATTATTATTATTCCTGTCACTGGCAACAATTTTGATGATCCTTGACCATGGTATTGACTAGTGGAAGAACTTTTAAAATGGAAAGATGTAAAACTGCATATTATAGATGGCTGAAGTCATTGTTATTTGGCCTCATAGTGAACCAACATTTTCTAATTATGAATAGCATCACGTTATTTGTCACAGCAATGCCATACAGTCAGAGTTATAGAAAAGTATGCAACACCTCCTGGACAGTAGGACCCAAGATTGCCACTTTTTCCCCCTGTACTTCAAGGAGATACCGGCAATAAACAGGTACTAAATGTGCAGAAGTGACATTAGCTTTTAAATTGGTTTCTTATGTACATTCCATTATCCTGAGGGAAGGAGAAAGTGTTTATTTTAAATTGAAGTTTAAGGGTTTTTTTAGCAAAAAAAGAATGGACTCTGAATTGAGCCAGTGTTTTCCTTGCATTAAACAAAATTAGGTATTCTAAAGGTACAGCATGGATGCTGTTGATTAACTCCTAGCTTCTTTGTGTTTTCGCTTGATTTTTATCAATATGTGACAGATCTTGCTTGCAAACCTGAAAGTCGAAGACTTCTGTTAGTAGCGGATGATTTGTTTGAAAATTCCCAGTTCACCTTTTCTTTGTGAACCATTATGTGTGTATGTATGTTTAATACCAGCTCCTACTCATCACTCTCCAAGGCCTTTATTTTTATACCCCATCATGTGAATATCTATGCTTCTAATGTCCTATGTCAGTTCCTGCACCTGTGGGCAGCGCTAGTAAAAGTCATAACATTGTTTTGTAGCAGGCATTACTGTGCTGTACGTAGAGGCGGTTGTCAAGGTTTGGTTCTGTAAGTGTGGTGAGATGCTTAAGAAATTGCATGGGGGAGAGGATAAACTGAAGTTTTTGGAACAGTAGGATGTATTAGAAAAGAAATGAGGACAACCCAATTCAGTGAAGAGAGAATAAGAAAGAAAAAGCGGCATTTGATCAGAGGTGAGATAGGATCCATCTTGTGCTTTTATATCATAAAATGCAACTCAAGTTTAGAGTGATATATATTTCTCATGACTCTTTCATCAACTGTGTAACTGTTAGGTATCATAAAGATGGTATAGATGATGAAAAGGGATTTTTAAGGCACGAATTAAGATAATTCACATTGTGAGTACCTACATTTACTTTCTCGTGTGAAAGTGATAAAATACGCAAAGTTCTCCTTTTTGAGGTGACCTACTTGATGTGTTGGAAGGATGAAGGGCAGGCAACCATTTGACACTCTATTTGATTTCCTTCATATAGTAGCAAAATCTTTGTATAACACAACTTTCATAGCATAACTTACTAGTTGACCATATTTTAGCAGACTTTCAGAGAAAATAAGCCACATTCATTAATTATATTTTTATATTTTAAGCACAAGCGTGTTTTTAATTTGCCTCAATGGGTACAATAAAAATTGCCCAACAAGGGCCTTCTGGCAGGCTTGTGGAGGATGCTGTGTCTGGAAGCCCTAATTTTGGAAACACCAGCACTGGCTCCAATAGTGAGAAATGCCTTTTTCTGGAGCGGCAGAAGGAGATATTGCTGGTTAGAAAGCTCAGTCTGCCAAAGCTCTGGGACGGCTTTACAAGTGGGCACCATATGGACACCATAGAGCTGCTTTAACCCAGCTCCTGTCGTCTGCTGAGAGGTTGGAGCAGGCCTGTGCAAACAGGTTTGCTTTAACCAGTCACTGTGGGTGGAAAAACCATGGGAAAAGGTCAATGGATGAGTGGGTTAATTGCAGTAATCGGAGTGGTTGGTATTTATACATTGAAATGGCTCCTGCGGTTAGATGTGATTTACAGGGTATGCCTGCTTTTATTTGCCATTGCTGTAATTAAATTAGTTAAGCATAATAATCACAGTGGCAGACACTAGCTAGCAGTTATCATTTAGTGGCAATTTAAGCTAATGCAATTTTTCCTTTTTATCAAATAAGAAATAGAAAAGATGGGCTGAGAGACATGAGCTAGGAAGTTCCAAATTATAGGTTTTTACCAGTGTAGATACTAAGGACGTTCAAAATTATTTTATAATCTGGGTGGAAATTCACTGTGTCTTTATTTTAGAGAGTATATGGGTTACATTAAGCAAGAGGTAAACAATATTTTAAGTTTGTAAAAATGTATCTGGTTTTGCAATAGTTTAAAAAGAAAAATAGTCTTAGTGTCAGAAGAGCGTTGATGTTAATACCAAGAGGCGCTTACGTTGCAGGATAGGGTTAACAGTTGTGTTTATGCCCTGATCCTGACCTCCAGGTGATCCCTACCCCACCAAGATCTGCAGTGGCCTCTTCCAGCAATTTTCCAGGCCCAGGGATGTGTTAAGGAGCCCACAGCTCTCTTCCCAGCCATGTCCCTGCATTTTCCCAGAGAAGGCCAGGGCAGTTTCTGCTCAGGCTTTGCCCCGGGTAATCAGTGTCCTGCTGATACTCCCTTAAGTTGTAGTCAGATCTCCAGTTCTGTCTCATTTTGGCATTTAATAAGTTATTCTCAACTACCTCTCTTTCTCTGTACAATGTTATTGGCACATAAGAATGGCTCATTTTTTGTGAGTGTAATTTATATAAAAATAAGACAAGCTTTATTGCCCTATGCAAAACCTACAGCTTTCAAATTCAAAAAATCCCTACAGTTAGTTCCTCTTTAACAGTACTTAATGATTTGCTGTAGTCATTAATTTTTAATATAACAATTTATGTAAATAAATTTTAGATAAATTTGCAAATACACTGTTTAACATTTGTATGTTTAGCTTCAGTTGCTTAAATCATTCTGTACTCTGTGGCTTGAATAAAATTTCACCCCTCCTATCAAAGCACAGTTCTTCCCTTCTTGAAAAATCTTTTGTAAAGAACTCTAGTCTTTGCACTAATTATGCTGTACAGCCAAGTGAGTAGCACGGGGAGTAAGAAATAATCTAACTGCCAAGGGCCAAACACAAAAAAAATGAAGGGAGAGAAGAAAGCTAGTACTGAGTACATGATTTTACGCACAAATTGAATTTATAGACAAATAAGCCAATGAAACACTGGATAAACGATTCTCATCATCAAAACAGTTGCCTATGTGACTAAGGCAAATACGATAGATTGCTTCTCCAAGCTCTGTAAGGTACAGCAATTTTACTGGCAGCAGCAAGCACTCTCTGAAATATATTCACTTGAATATAAAATCCTTTTAGAATAATGTGTTGTCTTGCTCTAGATTTTTAGAAAGAGTACTATAAGCAAATAGAAAGAAAGCTTGAGCTCAGGAGAATGATCATTATCAAAAAGCCACTTTTAATTAGAATTAATTTGGTTAATGATATGCCATATGAATTATTCTATATGAATATGATTGTTTTAAGGCTAGTGTCCTCTGAAAACTGAGAAGTACTAATGTCTCTAAGAAACAAACAGAAGGAATATATTTATTCAGTTGGCGCTTTTTAGCCAAGGCTTTAGTCCTTGCATCTTGAAGACCATGTTTATATTGCTAAGCTCAGCAGGAAATGTGAAGCTGTGTTAAGTACCATTTCTCTTGAAATGATAGTCAAGGCTGATTGTTGCATCTCAAATCCACAGGCAATTTCACACAGCCGTGTGCTGCACAGATGAGATCTTTTGAGTCCAGGAGATGATCTGATGCAAGACCGAAGGGTATCAGGAGCCATGGTGGTAGGGCAGCTGCAGGATGTCTTGGTTGCTGGTTATTTGGATTTACCTTTCCCTCTGTAACCATTGCATTGCTGGGCCTGCAGAGGTGGGACAGGTGGAACAGCAGTCTGGATGATGGCTTTAATTGCAGTTCTGGTGGTGCTCAGAAAAGGTTTCAGGTGGCAGTCCTGATGGTGATTGGTGTTATAGTAACCTTTAATGTTCTCTCTTCTTTTCTGCAATTCTCTTGTTTTGCCTGGAATTTTCAACATGTATGAGAGCCCATTTCCATGATTAAAGGCCTTTTCATGCTTTTTGTTATGCATATGTTAATTAAAAACAGATGTAATACTCATAACAACTAATTTATGAATTTTGTGGTTTGAGATTTGCTTTGCATTTCATTAGATTAGAATTAGTTATTTTCCTTTGCCACTGGTATTTTTGTGTAACTCCTGGTTTTCCCCTCAGAATTAGAACCAGACTTCCTTTAGCCACATGCAAAGTATTTTCAATCTGCTCTATAAAAACAAAACCAAAATCAACACAATCTTTAGGGAAGTTACTGGCGGGAATTGACTTTTCATTATAATGGTGTGTTATTAGCCCTTTCTTTTTAAACATATTCTTTTACAGTATTAATCTCCCTAGTTTGTTGAAGTGCATTTAAATGAGGAAATATCAGAGATTGTGACTGTAGTAAAGAAAGTGAGAAGTTCTTTTCTGCATTACTCCTCAGTTTATAAAGGTAGTTTTGTACTGGAAATCTTTGCAGGAAAGGAAGCTTGCCAAAGTAAATGACAGTGAATCAAAGTCTCTGGAAGTGGCTGACCTGCGTTTGATAGAAATGGCTCTAATATGAAGCCAGCGGAGAGGTTTGATGATGACAATAGGAGCCAGTGGAGTCTGAAATGCAGTTACATCCTGAAGGAAACTTGATTGTTAACAATATCATTGATCAAATTTTCGTTTCAGACCTTTTCTGTATTTTGTGCCCCTTTCTGATAGGCTTCATAAAGTAACTTCATCCTTTATTACTGTTTGAATATCTTAGTATACAGAACAGCAAAATAAAACAAAACCATTTTATGCTACAGGTTTTTCCCCTAATGACACACAGGGGAACAGGAATTACTCTTTACTGAACAGCAATCCTTGAAAGCAATCTATCTTAGTGGTTGTATACTGATCTAAAGCAACTGACAGAATAAATGTTTAAAATTCCTGGGTATAGTTATGTTTTTCATAGAGAATATTTGGATTACTTTTTTGGCTAGATGCATTTACCCATGTTAAATCTCCAGTAATTTTCTCTTCTTGCCTATAATGTCTACGTTTCTTTCGGTATTTCCTTTTTCCTTGAGATGGCAGGTAAATCTTCACAGTGGCAAGTTCTGTAAAAGTGAGGTTCAGCTCTCAGCACCTTGAGATCGCTTTCTGTTGTGAAGCACAAAGTTTTCCATTTTCCAATTTTGTTTTTGCATGTACACAATAAAACAACTTCTTTGTAAAAATGAACTGCTTTGCCAGTCACAATCTTTTATTAGTTAAAATATGATTTATGAATCACAGAGGGTAATCTGTAGGGAGAAAACATACTTGGTAGAAGTAAAAATCTACTTTGAAGCCTATTTGCAGCGAGAACAGCACACCCTCAGAGACATGCATCTGCTGTAACATCTGGCCTCTGACAGGAAGCTGTTTGCCCTGTTAAGAAGAATATTACAGTAATTACAGACACACAGGTAGTTTCTTTCAAAGAACATATCTTTAGATAGTATGTTGGCTTGCTAAACTTGTTACTATAAAAAACAGTACTATTTTTTCCTTTGGCAGTGTTCATAAAAACTACTACCCTTTGTGATTTTTTCAAATGTAATATTAGATTATTTCAATTAGTATGTTCTTTTCTAACATTTTAAACACTGTTAGTCCTGCACATGCCTTCCAGAGTAAGGCTCTTCATCCAGGGGCTGGAAGGTGTAAGTATACCTGCAGTGTTTGCAATACCGGATTGTTCCCATCCCATGGAGGATCAGCTGCATAGTCTGAACTCCTTCCCAGCACATACACATAAACCTACTGTACTGAGCAAGAACTGCTATTAGCATAGCAGGAAAATGCAGTAAAACCGATATTTCCAATTTTTGTTTCAAAATACAAGTTTGGGAACGCCTCTTATTGAACATATTTCCCCATGAGAGAGTCTATCAAAATCGATCCATGTTTCCACACCTTGGGTTTTTTGACACCATTCGAGGAAAAAGTGAACGGTTTTCAGTTGCTTTTTTTCTTACTACCTGTGTTTCTCAGACGTTTGTGTGGAGCTGGAGCTTACTCTGAGTGGGCTGGGCAGAGGTCAGCAATATGCTTAGCAGAGTGCCTTCTTTTCCTCTTTGTTCCAGCAGCTTTGTAAGTATGCCTAACAAATGATGCATTTAAAGCATAAATTAATTAATCTTTGGCTCCATGTAGCCCTCATAAAAGATGATTATTTGACATTTCTCAAACCTGCATATGTCCTCAGGGAATATTGCAGTGTGAGGCACAACTACGTGGCTGCACAATCACAGTGTTACAGGAGGGCACTTATCCCCTCACCCAGAGAGACTTGTAAAAGCAGCACCATGTGGCAATAACACTCTGATACCGTCACCAAAATTGCCTGCGGGCCACCTTTGGTGACTTGTTTAGAATGAGCATTAAAATCTTCATTAACCGTAGTTCCTGATGATACTGCATAATCATTGGATGATTACAGTTTTTATCATTCTTAGCATGAGCTAAATTCAAACTAGCTGCTTAGAAATAAATGCAGTTGTTAATTTTAAATGTTTTCCAGTCTCCCTAGCAGGGTCACCCATAGTGGTGAGCCTGAGGGTGCTAACAGTGCATGTAAAATGAATAGGACTGGGCTGTTGGGTTTCTTTCATTCTGCCTAGCCTAGTGCCACTAAGCAGATGGCAGGTTCAACTCTTTCCAATCAGTTGCTGGCACATAAAATGGGTTTTAGAACAAGACCATTTTTTGCCAGTAGGAATTTACAGATTGTTGAATATTTTCTATTCTGAAGCCGCATCTGCCATTGTACTTTTTTAAAGATGGTTTCACTTTGTGATTTACAGACACTTAAGGCAATAAGTTTGTTGTAGCTATTACAATTTTTCTTTTTTTTTTTTTTTCTGCATTTCTTCACTACTGTGCTTTTTTACACGGTTACCTGTCTCTAGCACTTTTGAACTCATGGTGATCAGCTTGTTTTTGCCATGGACTGCATCAGAATTCTGTATCTTTGCATGTCCTGGCATCTGCTCCTCAAGCCTACTGTCCTTTACAGACTTCTTTCCACCAAATTCTTAGCTGTGAGATATTTGGATGGCCTTTAGGGACAGCTGCTGTGTGAAGTGCTCAAACACAACCTGAGTCTTGTGTTAATTAGTTACACCAGAAAAAACATACATGGTGGAACAAACCGTAACTGGTTACAGAGGCACCACTAAAGGGACCTCTGACACTTCTAGTTGTCAGCTTATATATTTTCATCTCTTGTCTTCCAGATATGCAGGTGGACTCTGCTGTAGTGAGTCCTGCATATTTCCATACTTGAACTAACGCATTTTTCCCCTCTCAGTCCTCCTAAAGCTGAAATCCTAACAAAACAGAGTACTCTTCTGCTCCCTCTCTGTTTTAAGGCAACTGATGTGTTAAAAGCACTTTTTGTTGGCAGCAAAGCAGCTGCAGCCTTCATCCCATTGCCGCTGCAGTGCTGGGCTGAATTAGACATTGCTTATCTGAGAGCAAACCCAGTGCTGACAGCGTCCGTCTCTTTGCTGCCTCTGCAGTGCCAGGAATTTTAACGTTTCTAATGACTTGCTGCAAGTTGTGCTGGCAGTCCGTGTATAGGAGATTCAGACACCGAGAACACTTGCCTTGTTGGTCTTTTTGCTCTAAGAGAGATAGCTGCCAATAAAGTTCTGAAAAATAACTGTTACTGACTTTTTGGTAAATACCCTCAATGGTAGGACCTAGAGCAGCGTATTTCAGCTGATACCTGGCTGGTGTAATGTGCTTTTGCAGTGGGGTTCAGGAGCACCCCAGCAGTTGCACCTCTTCTACCCTGGGAGAGGGTGGATAAGGGCTGGAGACACGCACAGCGATGCCAGCAAAATTCCATTCGTGTGGGCACACCTTACGCTCTGTAGAAAGGAGGGTTGAATTTGGCCTGGTAATTCCTAAAATCATACATATTTATCAGTACTCAATCATAGCAGAATTTAGGAGACATCTGTATTTCTTGCATATAACAGAATGAAGATATACTGCTGTAATATTAAGTATAGCTCTTTCTCTTCTTTGACATACATAATGCATCTCTTCAGATGTCACATATCTCTTCCTAATGAAGTGTCAAAAATATTTACCTTCAGGACAAATTACAAGAATAGCAAACATCCTTACTCTGTATTAACGAAGTTGCTACATTAATGTCAGCAGCTCACAAGCTCTCTCTGGTGGTCCTCCAAAGCTGAACGTTGCACTGAGTGTTGTTAGGTTTGATCAAAGCATAAATAGTGGTGAAAAGGGGGGAAATGAAAACAACAAGGTTAAAATATTTGAAATTGAAATCTAATAATTATTCCAAGTTACTCAGGCTGTTTAGCACCTGGCTTTGCTCATCTGCTTGTAGCTGGCTTCTGGAATGGAAGTATCCTGAACTGTAATGATACTGAGGCCTGCGATTTCTCTGGAGTGCCAGTGATTTCTCAGAACTTCTGAAAATTAACTTGTCACCTGTCTGCCAGCTTTGAGCACCTGAACCGCAGGATTTTAGAGGCTGCATGCTTAAAATTTCAAAATGCCTCTTTCACTGGAGTTTCATGCATTAAAATTAGCTGCAAGACTTATCGTACCATTACTTCTAAGCAACTATGCTAGTGTGATGTTTGTTCAGCATGGCTGACTTTATTTAATGTCTGTGCCTGCAATATCGATACCGTAATTTGGATCAAAATTTTGTTTGTCCTTAGTTACCCACATACACAGGCATGAAATACTGAAGATGAAATTGATTTCTGTTGTTCTTGAAACGACCTATTAAAAATCATATCTTTCTGTTGAGATAGAATTTGCTAATATTTAAAAAATGATAGGCTTATGGTCCAGCTGAACCAATCTAATAAATACATTTTAACAAAGAATTTGGCTTTTTATTGAAAGGGCGTAGTGCTCATCTCACAGGTAACCTCCAGAGAGCCTTTGGCAGTTACCTAGGTCGTCAGTGTAAATTCTGCTGCACTACGGTAAAGACCTCCAAGGAGTCAGATCAGATAATACTCTATTACCGCTGCCTATGTGCTTCATACCAAAACACACGCCACGCAGGGTTAGGAGAATTACTTACCCCTTAGTACCCCTCCAGCTCCATTACCAACGTGAAATTTGAGCATGAATAAGCCAGTGGTTTTTGCCACACTGACCTTTTTTATGTTGTTCATGGCTTTAAACTGAGCTATGTTGTACAACCTGCACTTGCCTGGTCTTAGATGCGTGCATTCAGTGTGATTTGTTAGGAGTGACACAAAGTGATTATTTTTCAAAGTTAGCTGCTCTGCATCACCATGAAGTAATTTCCGAAGAGATTTCCTTCTTGACTCTCGAGCAGCGGGTAGGTAGTCTTCTGGATGGGTTGTGCCAAATCCCCTGCTACAACAGGCAGAGGCTTCCTGATCTCTTTTTTTGAATACATGGAGGATATACACCTTTCCTAGAATACACAGGCGAAACTGTTCCAAAAAGCGCCAAGAGAAGCTACTTCGAATGCCTCTGTAACCTACAGTTAGCATATTTTCAAGGAGGTTTTTTTTCTGTTACCGTGCAGATTTTAGATGTTTCTTTAGCAAGAGTAATTTTAGTAGTATTAGTAATCATGTGAAATCTTTTAATTGTAATATTAAGATTTCCTTTGCATTAGGTTAAAAACAGGTACTTGAAGTGAAATATTTGATTTTTAGAAGTGTATGTGGTGCTTGTGCCTGGGTGGGGACTGTGGTGCTGCCCTGGACTGGGCACAGACAATTCTGAGACCCCCCACGGTCAGGCACAGCTGAGGTGGGGTTTTAGTTTTTATTTGTTTTTTATAATCCAAATCTATTTTATATGGCAGTGAATTAAATTAGTTTTCCTGAAGTTGAGCCTGTTTTGCCCGTGACAGTAATTGATATAGTAAGCTCCCTGACCTTATCTCAATCCATGAGCTTTTTTATCTTATTATCTCCCCTGTCCTGTGGAGGAAGGGGGTGAGAGAGCAGCTGGATGGGCCTCAGGCAGCTGACCAAGACCAACACACCACAACATGATAATCTGAGAATACATCAAATGAAACTGTGGTGGGAGTAAGAGTCCGATAAGGTCACTGAAGGTGGTATGGTTACTGGAGGAATGAAGGTAACCTGTTGTGTAATTCAGGCATTTATGCACTTCTTAAAAGGGCTGACTTCAGCTTGGTGCTGCAGTCGGACATTTAGCTCTCAAATAGTGAGGACTGTTAGCAGTCACATATCAACCTGATTTTTAGGTACAGCCATTTCCTCGCTTCCCTGTGGTGTATAGCATTCCTTCACATTTATTTGTTCCTCCAGCAATGTACTTGTCAAAAGGAAAGCCAAAAATTAGCCTAGTCCTGAAAATCCACCTGTCAAGCTCCTGTCTGTGGGCTCCGTGATGTTTTAGGGTTGTAGTTACCCATGCCAGCTGGATAGTAGGAGTGGTCTGGAAAAGCTCACCAATAACTTTGCCTTTTGACTGACAGGAAGGCCTACATTTCAGAAAAATTTTAACCTTCCTCATCGTTCCTAAAAATGTTAATAAAGGGGTTTGAGATAACCCAAGGTGTAGCAATCTTGATTTTCACAGCCGTAAAAAAAAGCTATAGAACCAGAGAATAAAGGCACTTTAATACATTTCATATTTATGCTTTTCGTAGCCAAGCCAGATAAAGCGTTGTCAATTTAAAGGAAAACAAAATATTAGCAAAGGATGCAAAGACCATTTTAAACAGTTCTGTCTCTGTGATGAGTGGCAGCCAGTGTCACTGAGGGAGCTCATCTTTTGAGCAGCTCTGCAGCGCACTGGTGTGCTACGTGAAACACTTTTGCTACCTCTAGCTAAATCAGCCTGGATATGATCACTTAAATGCTGTATAGTTATATCTATTCCATCTGGTCTGATAGCAGTCAGAGTAGGATGGAAAGCACATACAGTTTTGAGTACCTGGATCATTCATCTGGCACAGATATCTCTTGATGTTGCACAATGCAATCAGTGTGTTGCATAGACTCGCTTGTTGTATCTTCATACCAGTATTCCCTGAAAATTATCAGAAAATGAAGACAAAATCGGAGTTACTAAGAGTTTCCACCTTATAGAACTTGTTCACTGATAGTGAGGAAAATTATTGATGATTAATGACCATCTATTGAAGGCTTAATGTCCTTGCACAATTAATGCATTTTTAGACAGCAGTGGCTTATCATGGTAAACAACTGTTCATGCTGCCATAAACCCTGACTAGACTGTGATTATATGGTTGTTTTGTTTTTAAGTCATGGTGAAGTATGGATTTTACACAGACCTGCACCTTTTCGACGTTAAGGGTGTTTTTCTCCACCAGTAGCTTAAGCCGCAGGCTTAAGAAGTCATGCCAATATTTTGATAAAAGCCTACTAATGGATGCTGAAGTGTTCCAGATGCTGAGGCAGTGCCCAAGCCTAATGAGTGGGCAAATGTACAGGTGGTAATTAGTTACCATGTCGCTGACCCCTTGCTAGACAGAGCACATGAAAGCATTATAAGGGTCCTCAGAAACTCTCCCATCAGAATATGGGTACTGCCTTTTGAACAGGAGAATGATTTGTGCGAAGGATTAGGTCTGGAGAGGCCAGAACAGGGCTATGCAGGGTTGTCAGGCACAAGGCAGGTGAAATAACGTCACTCCTGGGACTGCCTAATTGATGCAAGAACTGCGACCTAATTCTGCAGCAGTTCAGGGAGAATGCCAGGGCAGCTCTGTGTCCTACACTGGGTCTGTACATCAGGTCCATTGTGCAATATTGCAGGAATGCCAGTCAGTCCTTTTTTTTTTTTTAATAAAATAGGATTAAGTTACTCCAAAAATATATGTACTCTGTTAATGAGGGTGCAGAGTATCTCCAAGAGGGAGGACATTCTTGTTGTATAAATTCGTGAATGTATTGTTGGGTTTTTTTTTCCTTTGGTATTTAATTGTCAACAAGAATTTGGCAGTGGAGGTTTCTCAGAATTAAACTGTTCTTACCTGTTCAGTTTGTTGCAGGCTTGAAAACTCCATTTATATTGTACTTCTTTTTTTCCTTTTTTCTATTTTTTAGAGCAGTTTAGTGCCAACACAGGAGAAAGAAATTGCTGGAAAAGCAATACTGGATGCAACAAAGTTAAACGAACCATTTAAAGTAATAGTAGTATCTGCTTTCCGGTATCTAATGTTTTAAACGTCAGAGTGGAAGAAATTTGCTGGACCAATATGCAACTTTATTTAAAGGACAAAGTTAATGATTCTTTGCATGCATACTTACTTTATTTGCCTCTGGTTGTTTTCTTTTTCCTATTAGGCTGATGATATAGACACTGGGAATTACAGTGCCATGCAGTACAGACTCATCATTCCTCCAATCAAGGATGGTAAAGAAGGTTTTGTGATTGAAGCTTACACAGGGCTAATAAAAACTGCTATGCTGTTCAAAAATATGAGAAGATCCTATTTCAAGTTTCAGGTCATTGCAACTGACAATTATGGAAAAGGACTGAGCAGCAAAGCAGAAGTACTTGTAAGTATGACCCGGGCATTATAATTATGGAATTATTCCTGAGGAAATTCAAACACTACATAAAGTTTAATTCCAGGCAGACCGATGGGCAGGCCATAAACTGTGTGTACTTAATATTTTTAAGTCATTGAAATAAAGTTGATTTTTTTTACACCAAAAGCATTTATGACCATCTGAAACACGTGTTGATGTTTCATGGCAGAGATAATGATCTCTGTTACCACACTAGTCCTGATGTTCAGTATTATATTTATGCAACAAGCCATTGCTAATGTTCAATTTAGATTCTAATTGTTTGCATTAAACAGGAACCTAAATTTTGTTCTGGACCCAGATGGCAGCAGAAAAAGTGCTGGGTTTGTGCATTAGAAATACAAAGCAGGTCACATCTGTATGATGTGACACAAGCGTTTACAGATCATGTCCACTTATTCTCTGAAGCAGCAGGGTGCAGCCAGCTCCTGTACCAAAGCTGTGAAGCAGGGTTAGCATGGGATTAGACCCCAGTTAATAAGCCAAGCTGAAGGCTTGCTAACTTGAGCTGTACTCTGTGTTCACATGACTTCCTAGCTTCTGCATTGGAGTTAGATCTGGTTTATCTTGCAGTGCAGGCAAAAATCTGAGCAAAGAGTCTCTGAAAGCTAGAAGTCAGTTGACTTACTGGAGAAAGCCAAGGTTGCCGTGTCTTAGTTGCTTATGTCTGGAAGGGAGATGGAATAATTCAGGGCTGAGACTGTACTTTAGGTTTTCAGGGAAGCAATGTTTCAAAAACAACACCAGCTTTAGGCCCTGAATTCATGTTTTTGTGTTGAGTAAAGGACATTGACTTAGTCCAGTCACAGAAACCATCAAGACTAAATTTCTTTAAAGCCTATGTAACTTGATGGATTGGATCAATATTAGCACAATGTTGTAGGGATAAAGTGCATTATCTAGTTCATGGGAACACTGTCAAATGATACAGATGATAGTCATAGCCATAGTACTTGGTGTATTGAGTTATGCAGGAATTCAGCGAATAAACATAATGTATGATGTCCTCATGCTTGACCTCCCAGAATGACAGGGCATTCTCATGCAATTTATGCAGTAATAGTATATTAAATGTAGCCAAAAGGTATTGACATCAAAATTAGAAAGTGAAGTATGTCTCATTAGTTTATAGAGGTATCTTTAGGTTGTCTTAGTGAGTGATGAGCACTCTGGTACAATGTTTTTGAGCAAGGCATGAAAGCTTAGGGTAACTGTAGATAAAATTACAGGCTGATACCATCCCACCATGAAAGTTTGCACTAAACGTGATCCATCCGTTCTAACTAGACTAAGATGTTCCTGGGCTTTATGATTGAACAGAATTTATCCTGCTGTTACTGTGATGTCAGCTGCTTAGACTGGGAGCTGTTACACCTTTCAATACAAGCTTAAGGAGTGCACATAGATAAGGGGAATGAGTTTAATTACTCACATGCAGAAGAATAAGATGTGGGGGAAGAAGATAGGATTGCACTGGGATGGCGTCTAGGGAGAAGAGGTGGAGCAACACCAGAGGGACAGTACTGCGAAGAACCTGAGCAGAGCAAGGTATCCTCCAGAACTGGGGCCAGGATATTTCCTCAGAGCCCTGGCACAGCTCTGTGAGCAGCATAAGCTGCCAGACCCGTGTTGTAGGGCATGGTCCAGGTGAAGGATACCAGTCTGTTCCTGCTGGATGGGACTGGAAGGATGGCTTAAATTTAGACATCTGTGGGTCTGCACTTTGGTTCCATGTGATGGAATTGCCCTTTTTAGCCTCTGTGAGACAAAAGAAATAAATAAGAAATTACATTTTAAAATAAGTTTTCTGCAAGTAAGCACTTAAAGATATTAAATAAGTGTGGATGGTGAATATTCACTATGATATCTTTAATCAAATGTTTGGGGAGTCACATGGCCCCTTCCTCATTCAGCTCTCAAAATAAACTACTGCCAGGAATCCATTGGTGCCATAAAATGATCAAGACTGTTTGTGGGCTCTGCCTTGCCGGATTTAAAAATTGGAAAGTGCCTAGTGAATGAAGCATGGGATCAAAGGGATGTTGATTATGGGCTAGTGATTGTCAACAATTATATTCTTTCCCTGCCTGCCTCTACTGCAAACTTCCAGTTTGTTGTCCTACTTATTTAATTCAACCTGGAACTTTCCTAGTTCTCAGCAAAGTATTCTTCAGTTACTTATGGACATGAGACATCTGAACATGCTGACTTCCAACCCTGTAATTTAGGCTGATTCCTGCTATTTAGCATCACAGGACCTGGCTGTATTTTTGCTCAGTAGACTGGAAGTAGCAAAAGCTTTCTAAGGAACGATGGGTCGGATGATCTCTGGTAACTGTGCCCCCAAAAGTTTCCAGAAAGCAGTAATGGTGGTGGCTCAGGAAGAGCTTTCCCACATCTTCCACCTCTGCTCCCAGCATGTTTCCATCTCTCCTTGAGTGGAAGGGAACAGTTTCTCCCCACAGCTTTTCTTACAATGTAGTTAAATTGAACTTAGTTCCTCAACTTAAAGCTATTTTTAATAATTGAAACATGAAGCCTGAATAGCAAGCAAGTTAATGTTACTACAGAAACCTTAACTTTTTCTTGATTTTTGTTCAACACTCTTGTTTTACTATAGCTAGTCAAGAATGTGTGTTTATTCATATTTTTGTGTATGAGCAAGTAGTCATAATTGTGATTCCTTGAACATCAATAGAACTATTGCGTTTTTTAAGTGTTGCATCTATGCAGTGCTCAGTACATAGGTGCACAGTCGTAGCTTGAATTGGCTAAGGTAGTTAATTCTATTAAACTGTTCATTGCTTTAGAGTTTCTTTCAATGATCTTAGTCTAAAATTTAAGTTCATTATAATTCTGTGTTTCTTACACAGAAGTCTGTACCTGCTGATCAGTGCTTCTGATGACATTTCAAGAACATTTAAATATTTAAAGTTGAATTAAGCATCAAAGCTGGTGAATCAGTGTTTGATGTGAAAATATATTATGGCTTATCTGCTGAAGTGCTTACAGGGCTCAGACTTCTTTTGAAAATCAGGAGTCATTTTTTCTTTTAGAATTGAATCGGCTAATTCTGATTTTTAAATTTATCAGGTTTAACGTTGTCCTGCTTTTCCAAATTTACCTCCAGAATCCTCTGTAGGGAGTATAGGTTTGGATTATAATGTTTGCTGTCATGCCTATATGGATAATGAACCAAATTTTAAGAAATGTTTTATTTTCTCCTACAGTATGGGAAGTAACTGTTCCTTTCACAACCTAAGGGGAGACTGGCTGTGCTAGTGAAGAGAGACCTATTACAAAATGCAGAAATATTTAAAAGGGAGGAAAAAGCATGCAATCATTTTACTGGAGGGCATGCCTTTTGTTAGGATAAAAATAGCTTGAGGAGACTAGATGACAGGATGTGAAGCAGAGTTTGCCAAATCTGCTGAATTTGATGCATGCGTGTAGTCACTTCTGCATGCTGACCATCCAACCTGTGGCTGAGAAACAGAAGAGTTACATTGCTTTTGTAGTAGAAAATGCTAATGTGAGAGAATTGTTCTGAGGTCAATTGTTCTTTCATGGAATCCTGGATTTTTTTATTTTTTTTTTAAACATAGTGCATGAGTATGTAGTGTATTAAAGAGGCATTTTTTTCCTGTCCTTTTATGTAAAAGTGCAATTGTAAAATGCACATTGTTATGCACAGTTTTACGCCATATAGAGAGGGAGAAGAAGGAGAAGTTGGAAATTAAAATGACTTACACTGATGACTTCAAAATAGATGAACAATTTCCTTTGTGATTTTCTAACAAATTATCATCTATTTAGTTGAATTAATCTGGTACTTGCATTTATGTTGGTGCAAACTGCATGTTTCCAAGGTTAGATTTTCCTGACAAGTCATCAAAAATACCAAAATGCTCATAAGTGATTTTGAACATGGCACATGGGAGATCCATGATTCTGTAAGTAAAGTCAAAACTGTGAAAAACAGGTTTTGTAGTCCCTCCTATAAAAATCTGTAATTCTGATGCAGTCCTGCAATTACAGTTCTAGTTAAATCTTTGCCTGCTGTTTATTGGTTTTGGCTGCCAAGCAAAGCAGATTTCCCAGTTCTCTTATTCCAAATTAAAATGAGAAATCTGTACATCAGAGCATGGCTACGAAGGCAGGAAAGTAATTATTTCATTCTTTTTGTATGGGGAGGATGTTATGCGTGGGAGTGTGAATTGAATTTCATTCTTTTGTTTCCAGGTCTCTGTGGTCAATCAGTTGGATATGCAAGTCATCGTCTCTAATGTTCCTCCCACCCTTGTGGAACAAAACAAAGATCAACTCATAGGGTAATAAATTTATTTACTCTACACATATCAGACATTCACTGGTTTTGTCTTTAGATTCAGCAAGGAGTGCTCCCTTTATGCCATGATCTATTTTTTTGCCAAAAGACTTGAAAATGAGCATGCAGATGATTTGGTGGGGAGCACAACTGGCTGAGTGACAGCACTGGCCCCTCCAAATCCACATTATGCTCTTCCTCTGGAGAAGGCAGAGGTGCAGTACTTCTTTGCTTGCACATTTGCCCACTTTGCAGGCTCAAACTAGGTTCAGAGTTGACCCTAATACAGATTGTAGTGGAACCTCCAGACACTGAGCACAGAACTTGCATCTGTCAAAATCTGAGATGTAAAATGAATAAAGTGCTTGTCCAAATGTTTGAGGCAGTGTGTCTCAGTGAGCTGTGTTGCTTCACTATGATTTATCTGGCTGATGTAGCTGTAAGGTAAAGCAGAATTTAGAAAATTTATGCTGGCACAATTAATACCACTAACATCACTACATAAAATTTTAATCACAAAAAATTGGTAACAGGGTGTCATTGTTCGGGCCTAGCAGGTACAAAATATTGTGATGAAGGGATGGGTAATTGGAAACATTAATGCTTTGCAATAACAGTGAAGTATTTTATCATACTGGCAGACAGCTAAAATCCCTTTTCATAAATTATGCTTTAGTAGAACTCATACACTACAATATCATCAGCTTCCAGGAGACAGATTTTCACTTTTAGCTTCTTTATTTAAGACAAGGGCACTTTTCTACACTTTGTGTCATTAGACATATAACCATGAATTAGACAATATGGGAAAAAAAATATATAGGAAATTGTTTAAAAACAATCTTTGTACTCTTCTTTCACTTTAATCAGTGACAAATGGTATTTCTCAGATTTCAATGGGTCTGTTCCATCCTGACTGTTGTCATACCTTTACTTCTCCACAGAAATTGAAATACATTAGGGTTGATGATGTATTCACCCACTGAAAAGGAAATGTGTTGTCTCTAAATGGCTCATGTCTTCATTAGACTAGGAAAAAGTATCAACAGATTTGCTTCTGTAGATTTAGGACAAGTTCCCATTTTCTCTCTCTGGTTTGAGCCAGGTGTATGTTGGCTCTGATAGATTGTTAATGTCAGAAACACTAATTAAGTTTTTCAGGCAGTAGTCTGTATTTACAGGGACTCCATTTCCTAGAGCTAAGAATAATAAAGGAGTCTGCTTGCTTAATACTTATGATCTAGCTTTCCAAAAGTGTCAGGTGTCGGTGTTGGCTGGAGAGGTGAAGAACAATGTCTCTTTTAGTGACAGTAGTAGGAAAAGTTTGCTTTGCCTATTGGTAAGCCTTCAAGTTCACTCCGTGTAGATCGTAGAATGCTTTGGGTTGGAAGGGACCTGTAAAGGTCATCTAGTCCAACCCCCACTGCAGTGAGCAGGGACATCTTCAACTTGACCAGGCTGCTCAAAGTCCTAGCCAATCTAACCTTGCAAGCTTCCAGGGATGGGGCCTCCACTACCTCTCTGGGCAATCCATTCCAGTGTTTCACCACCCTCATGTAAAACATTTCTTCCTTATATCCAGTCTAAATCTACCCTCCCTTACTTTAAAACCCTTGCTCCTTGTCCTGTCACAACAGGCCATGCTGCACTCTGCAGAATTTTTCTTCACAGTAACTTATAGCCTTCCCAGGCTTCTGTTTTCTTGAGTGAAGAAGATGAACACATGTTCTGTACTATGTGTTTCTACATGAAGTAGCATAGATATCATGCTAAATTTGCCTTACATTGTGTTTGAGATCCTCCCAGTTTTGGACTGTCCTGGAGCCAAAGGAGCCACCAGCAAAATACAGATGGCTCTTACAGAAGGTGGTTTGAAAACGGGGTAGAACAAGTCTGGCTTGAATGAAGAGCGTCAACTGCATGACACATGTGTCATGGGACTAAGAGCGTGAATGCTGCAATGGGTGGCATAGCAATAATAGCAAGAGCAGATAGAGTCTCGCCCTTTCACCATCGCTACAAAAATCTCCTTTTGCAAACACTGGAGCAGTTTATTTCCAGCTCCCAGCAGGTCTCAGCGGTGTTCAATGCCTCAACAATAAATTTTACCATAACCATACCCTTGCTCCTCTCCTCCAGAGCCCGGAGGAATAGCTGGCATATCTCGCCAGAGCATTGGAAAACAGCCCAGAGTCACATTCCTCAGTCTCTGTGCTCCAAAATACTCTTTTCTGCCAGGCTGGAGTCTTTTAAAACTTGTTTCATGCTGTTTTGGCCCTTGTGCATGGAAGTGTCTGACAGATGTGTAAGTATTTCACAGTGAATAAAGCTTTGAAGGAGTACAAAAATAAAAAAAAACATGGCCAGGATTTGACTTCTCAAAATTAGCTTGGGAAGCCTTTACATTCATGAACACTATGAGCCCAATGAGTGAATATAGCATAAGAATTTAACTTCTAAGGATAGGCTTTCAAGGACAACCTTTGCAAGAAGAGATTGCATTGGATTGTTTTAAAATTGTCACATCCCTTATTGAAATGATTTGCAGAGAGCAAAAGTCTCAGAAATAAATTTTGCATATGTGTACTTGTCTATTTCACACAGAAATGTGTTTATTTCATTGCCATCTTCAAATTTCTTGGATTTTCCTCCTAAAGTTTAAAAGAAAGCTATGTCCCTGTTTTCATAAAGGCTTTAACAGTTCATGTAGGACATAAAAACAAAATAATAGGAATTCGTGATTTTTCATGCACTATATGAAGATATAACCAGAGGCAAAGGGAAACCAAATAATTTGGAGGCCTTCTCATGCTGAACTATTTTTGCTCAAAGAGGTTTCTGTGCCATTTCAAATGCTGCTCTAGTTTTATAAAATTAGAACACTTTGTATAATTCATTAACAGAAAAAAAGACTATATAGTTGGCTAAATTAGTCACGACGGAGGTAATTCAGCTCTTTCTCCTCTTTTTTTTGGCACTGGAGTGATAGTAAATATTAATCTCTGAAAATATAACATTTAGCCACCAATCACTATACTTGGTGATGGGGATTGTTGGAGAAGTGGGTAGCTGGGTCATTTTTGAAATTATAGTGATTTTCCACAATAGAATAAATAGTGATTTAAACAACTTTGCAGAACAAGTTATAGCAGATTCTCCCCAGCTGCCTGTAATTTTCACTAGAGAGTGGATACAATGTATTAAGAAATATATGTAATTCAGTTCTCCACACTGGAAAGGCTTACTCAGCACAGCCCTGAGATGTATGTTGGTTAATGGTCCAAATGAAGGAAGTATACCATAGTGGAAAAGATTTAAAACATCACTATCTATTTGGCTTAGGAGTTTGGGCTTTTTGAGGGATACAATGGGTATGTCTTCAGCTGACATTTCTGATAGTGCAGTGATCATTTGCAGTCATTCAGTAAGCACCTCAGTTTTCCTCCAACTGCTTTAATGTCATCAACCAGCTTTTCATATCCTCTGGACTGCACATCAATGTCAGATTTGCCATTTCTCTCACCCACTTTGATTATGTCTGTTCAGATAGGTCCATTTATGTCTGCTACAGAAGATGACACGAGAAAATGGAGTGAAGCTTAGTGCAAAATTCAGTGCATGTTCCTCTCCTTCAGAAAACTTGGTGAAGGCAGATAACACAGTGTTCTTTAAATATGGCAATGTTTCTGAATGCTTACTTGTTTCGCAAGCAACAACATTTCAACTAAAATAAAATAGCCAACTTCATGCTCAGATCATTTAGTTCTTTGGTTTTCTTTCACATGACTGCAGCTGAAACCTCTAGCCAAAATCAGATATGCCACATTACCAAAAGACCTGTGTTTCTCTCCTCCCATAGGTGATAGAAACGTCTTGTGAGTTAAATTCTTCCGTACACAATTCTATAGATGGCAAATCATTTTCTGTGAAAGGGAGTGACAGAGTGGCTGAAAATTAGTGCTTTGATTAAATACTCCATAGACATTTCTCTTGAAAAGGCTACAGCCTACAAACCCTACAAAATGGAGATAATACTGCTTAGGGAACTCTCTTTTCCTGAGCTGGAGCTAGCCAAAACCATTTGGGCACAATTTTCAGTGTTAATGTAAACATTTTTTTGCATTGTGTGTGCTTTCTGAGCCAATCGGGTAAGTAGATAAAACACATTTATCTGCACTTGGACTGCTCTGGAGTTGTTAAAGAGCGGTATGAGGATTGTTTCCTCACTTTCAAAAATCATGTAAGTTTTCTCATGTTGTTCTTTCCTCTCTGTAGTGGAAAGTGAGCCTGGAAAGATAAGAGTTTCTTTTGTGTCCGTATGAAGAAAATCTCCTAATGGTGGTGTAGGAATTTTTCTTTGGAAAAGAGGGTCTGATGGAATCACCTGATACTGCTAATAAATGTGCAGAAATACAACAATAGATAATTTCTTTATTATTAAATAATTATGTAATAAGTATAAATATTTAAGCACTTAAATCTTTACTTCCCACATCAAGAAGTTTCTGTAGTCTCCTGTATTTTCAGTGTGGTCTCTGGTAGCAATTCCCTTTTTTATATTTTGACTTCATAACAGACAAGTCATAGTGCCTGTATTGGTGCAAAGGTAGAGGTCCCAAAATGCTCGTACTAGTTGTGTATCATGGCCTTTTGAGCCTGTCTGCTCTCTGCATTGCTCTAGCATTTTTTGCTTTCCTGGGATGAGGAATTTAGCTGCTTGCAGCCTCCTGGCCAGATCTGTCTCTGGAAGTGGAATTCAAGGGCAGATGTTCTTGAGTAGCAACTTTATCTGTCTTCTGGATGTTCATGTGTATCGTGTGTATCTTAATAGAGGTTATTCCCTACTTTTCAAGACAGAATTACTGGAAATAGCACGTGTGGTAATTACAGGGAACTTTTCCTCATGTGTATTTTGGCCTGTTATAGGCTGCAATCCTTTAATACCTTAATACTTATAAAAGAATGGAGCAGTTCCACAGTTAAAGAAAATCCACACTCAAACATCATGCAATGTAGAAGTGACCAGGCAGTTCTTTACTAGAAGAATCCAAATGTACAGACAAGTGCAGATCCTCAGAGACATACAAAATGAGTGTTTCAGAATACGAACATTCAGCCTGCTAACTTAAAAGTTTGCATATATAAAGTTGACTGCCATCATTTCTCAAAGGAGTGTCTGCTTTGCTGCATAGAAACTGCAGGCTACGTAAAAGAAATGTCGTAATATATACTGTAGCCATACATATGGCTATAAATTATAGATCATAATATGCATCACATGTTCATTGTACATCATATATTGTTTTATGTATAATCATAGTATATGAGATAATATATTTTATATATAGGAGCTGCAGTGCACAGTCCTCTCTGTAGGGAAACGTTTCAGAATGTGGATGATTTCCCTTCAGTTGTGTTTTGCTGTTGACAGTATAGCAAATGGTGTTTTCTAATCTCAGCTGAAGAAGCAGTCGGTGGCATTTAAAGGGACAGCTGATGTGAGTGCTTTATATGGCACTTATGTATATTGTTGTTATTTATTTCTTTGATCCTGCTTTTGTTTGTAGTTAGAGTATCGATATGTTCAGTAATTAGAAGCATGAGTGGATGCCTCTGAAATGTAGCATATTTATCAAGATGTGGCTGCATATAATGAAATAAGATGTTACGAGGCATCACTGGGGTTCCAGCATTCTTGGTACCTTTAGTAAAGCCAGACACAACTTCCCCTTGGATGAGCCACCCTAGAAATGCTTGTTTGGAAATGCAATGCCTCTAAAAGCACGCTTGACTATATTTCAATATTCAACCTTAGTGCACCAGTGATTTTTCTTCTCCTCATCCATGAACTGGTAGAAAATGAGCCTGTCTTTCCTGCTGTATGTAGTTGCAATATATAAATCACTCAGACTCATTAGTTTTCCCATAGGAGAAGTACCATTCAGTTGCTTGCTTTATGGTTTTTGCCACATATTTACTGAATTAAGCCTAATTACAGGTGACTGGACTTTTTGCGTATGGGCCCAGTGGTAGTGAACTTGCTATTAAGCACTCTTCACAGCTAGCACTTACTTTCCTCCACATTATTAAATGTTCGTTAGTCACAGATACTGCTATAGCTGCCTTGTTCTTTGCCTCAGCGCTCTCTCATGCTGTTATATAGGTTCATTCTTCACTTCTGCGCTGGATAAAGAACTGGCTGAATGGCCGAGCACAGAGAGTGGTAGTGAATGGAGTTAAATGGATGAGGGGATTGAGTGCTCCCTCAGTAGGTTTGCAGCTGACACCAAGGTGGGCGGGAGTGTTGAGCTGCTCGAGGGTAGGAAGGCTCTGCAGAGGGATCTGGACAGACTGGATCGATGGGCCGAGGCCAACTGTATGAGGTTCAACAAGGCCAAATACCAGGTCCTGCACTTCGGTCACATCAACCCCGTGCAATGCTACAGGCTTGGGGAGGAGTGGCTGGAAAGCTGCCCAGCAGAAAGGGACCTTGGGGTGTTGGTCGACAGCCGGCTGAACATGAGCCAGAAGTGTGCCCAGGTGGCCAAGAAGGCCAATGGCATCCTGGCTTGTATCAGGAATAGTGTGGCCAGCAGAAGTAGAGAGGTGATCATGGCACTGTACTCGGCACTGGTGAGGCTGCACCTGGAGTACTGTCTTCAATTTTGAGCACCTCACTAGAAGAAGGACATTGAGGTGCTGCAGCATGTCCAGAGAAGGGCAACAGGGCTGGTGAGGGGTCTAGAGAACAAGTCTTCCGAGGAGCAGCTGAGGGAGCTGGGGTTGTTTAATCTGGAGAAGAGGAGGCTGAGGGTGGACCTTATTGCTCTCTACAGCTACCTGAAAGGAGGTTGTAGTGAGGCAGATGTTGTCCTCTTCTTCCAGGTAACTAGCGACAGAATGAGAGGCAATGGCCTGAAGTTGCATCAGGGGAGGTTTAGATTAGACATTAGGAAAAATTTCTTTACTGAAAGAGTGGTCAGACATTGGAATAGGCTGCCCAGGGAAGTGGTGGAGTCACCATCCCTGGAGGTGTTTAAAAAACATGTAGATATGGCACTTCAGGACATGGTTTAGTAGGCATGGTCGTGTTGGGTGGATGGTTGGACTTGATGATCTTAGTGGTCTATTCCAACCTAGGATTCTATGATTTTCCTCCTGGCCCTTCAGTCGACCGCCCCTCTGACTTTTTCCCATTCACTTCTTTGCACTGTGTTGTTTCATTCTAAATTAAATTGTTAAAATTAGCAAATACATAAATATTGAAATTAGAAAAACATTTGCCACCAACTGGCTGCATCATATTTCATATCCACCCTACATTTGGTGATGCTGGGAGAACATATGTCCTATAGTTCTCGCTTTGTACAGTGTTTAACTGAGCCTATTCCATTTCTTAGCTGATCTTAGCCTCCCTCCACTGTAATCAGGATGATTAATAACATTAGGCTACCTGTATTAAGTTAGGTAATAGAGACCAAAGCTTATTCAGCTCCAGCTTTTCCATTTGCTACTTCCACTGCCAGCTGGGAAGCACTGGGTCAGCGATCTCCTGCTCCCCCCTCCTCTCAATAACACCGAGTGTTGTTCTGTTAATGTATTTTCTCTGAAGCACTATAATGTAGTGCGTGGCTTCTCAGATAAAGCTGTAAACTTCTGCTTTATTCAGAAATTGCTTACTATTGCAGTAAAAACTCTTTTGTGCTGAGATCTGAAGATACGTCTTCTGGGTCAAAGTCAAGATGTCTCTGTGTATTACTGTTCGGGTGAGTGTAGCATAATGTTCATTTTGCAATTGGGAGAAATGATACTGAAGTAAAAAGTTGGCATGTTTTTAGGTTTTTTGGAGGACAGGATTATACATGAGAAGTACAAAAAAAGAAGACAAAAAACTTTAGCAATATGTGAGAAAGCACATTTCCTTTATCATATGCGATCCAATATGCTTTTATAGAATTAGGGTAAGGATGTATGCAGACATTGTCTCTGGGTTGGTTTCTAAATAATTTGGATGTTTTTAGATGCAGAGTAAATTGACTCTGTGGTGCTCCTTTCCGCGTTGTGTGTGGTATAAAACTAGAAATAATCTTTGTCAAAAGGCTATTTTATAAAGAAGGAATAGTCTTAGGCTTGAAATAAACCCCAGTTCTGGCTTTTTTGTTTTACATTGCAGCACAAAACAGGCTGACTTAGCTGACTAGTAAGGATTTCTTGAGTTGGCAGCTCCAAAACAGCTCGGCACCTCTCCAGAGACCACAGAATCCCTGTGCTATATGGATGTTGTAATAAGGCATTTGGGAGCAGGCTGCTGGGGCCCAGGTACATCACCTCCCACACACTATCGCCAACTGCAGAGGAGGTGCTGGAATTGGTCCTTATCCATTTGTGAAAATGTAGTTGAAAATCCAGCAGTTTAGTCATCAGTTATTAACCTCGCAAAAACTCAACGCAGCCAGAATTTGGCTGAAGTTGAGCAAACTTGAGAGAGTGTGCTTGGGTTAAAAGAAACACTTGAAAAGTCTGTAATGATGTGTACCAGCAGAGCTGAATGCTCACATCTGTGCGTTGTTGCCAAATTTGCTTACATTCTCAAATACCTGGACCATAAATTTATTATTATTACTAAGTTATTTTGGGGAGCTAGAATCTTCAGTGAAGGAGCCAAAAGTTATGCAGAATATCTCGTTTGCAACACTTGTAACTCCAAGTCATGGTATCAGTTATTTCAGAGTCCTGAAAGAGACTGGATTCTTTTTTTTTTTTAATTTCTTAAAATATTTTTATGTGCTCCAGAAACACAGCAGGCTATCAAATTACTGCTGAACTGAAACATTTTTTTTTCAATAGAATTTTCTGCTAAGGAAATTGTGCAGTAATTAAATTCAAGTACTGGTGAGGATCTAAAATATTCTGCAAATTGAATTATTTCTTTTGTTTGAGTGCTGATTTGGAGGATATGCAGGCAACTTAGCAATTCGACCCAAGGATATAAAACTACTGGAACGTTGCGGTGCTCTTTCAGGCCATGTCGTGCGTCTTCTCCACCAGGGACAACAGAGGATCATTAAACCTTGCTTCTGACTTTACCAAGTCTTACGCGATGATGGTTAGTCTAACTGTGTGGCTGTTGCTGCTGGGCTGATTCCGTATCTCATATTTTGAGGTGAATTAACTGACTCATATGGACTGTCACATTAGTTTCCAAAGAAGCTTTTAAGTGGTCCTTTGCATCTTTCCTGGTAGCAGGATCTCTCCCATGCTGGGGCACGCTTCTGGCATGGCAGATTTGTGCAGCCATGGGGAGACAGCAGCACAATGCTGTGATGCCAGGGTGGACCCCTTAATTTAGTCCTGTGCTCAGCAGGGTCTTGTCTGCCTGTAACAGGGTGCAGCAACCTCAGCCCTGGCACGTGGCATGATGCCTCAGGTGTGCATATTAACCCAGGAACATGGTGCCTTGTGCCAGATTTTGGGGTTTGGTCTGCTGGTTTCAGAAATTTTCTGAGAGACAGAATGCCACCAGCCAAGGGACAGCTCAACAAACCAACATACTTGTGTTTTTTTGCCTTTCTATTTCTTTTACATCTAAAGATGAAAAAAATAGTCTCTGAGTTTTCAAGATATTTAGGGCCACATTATTTCCTCAATGACAGTGAAAATCCTCTTGTCCTTCATTTCATTTCACTGGTGTCACTGATGGGAATTCGGAAAGCGATGGTAATGAAGATGCACTGGGAGGCATTTCTGTTCATTACATTATGTCTGCAGAGCTAAATGGAGTTAGAGCAGTAGGAAAGTCTCGTTGCCTGTTAAGTTGCTGGTTCTCCTGCTCACTACACCTCTGATGGGAGGATGGTAATTACCCTCATTGCATTAACAAGGGACAGACTAATTTTGAGCTAACTTTTGCTGGTAAATACAGTAGAACTGCAGACACTCTTGTTACTTAAAGTATGAATCTTAAAAATTGGTTGTTGTCAGTAGTACTACAAGCAAGTGGCCACTTTCAGTAGAGTTTTAAAACACTACAGTGTTTTCAACATCAGAAGTTCAGCCAAGTTACTTTAAAAATAACTCTATGGAGAACTGTCCTATTTTTAAGTGCATTCTTTAATTGCTACTTTTCAGTCTTCAGTGTATTTTTATTATATATTTCAACTTAAACATGCAATTTGTGTGTTCCAGATGAATTATTAGTGTCATTTCACTATACTTTGTGGTGTTTCTTGCAATGTCATTTAAAGCCTCTGGCTCCAATATGCCTGTTTCTCATAGTCAGAAAGTAGTATGCTATTTGTTCTTCAATTTTAATCATGTTTTAGACAAAGATACTCTCAAAGGCAATGAATTCCAGCAGAAGTCATGCCAGGAATTTCTGAGGAACAGGAATGTTGTTACCAATTCTGCTAAAAGTGACCCTGCGTTATAACTTTCCAACCTTAGAGGACGTTTCTGTCTTGGGGAAATAATAGTTCTGGGCAAGGAAACGAAATCATTTTCTGCAGCAGCATCAGAAGATTATTGTATACTAATTAGGGAGATAAATCTTTTACATGTTTGGTCTATCTGAATCCTTGTGCAAAACACCATTCTAAAGGCAGTTATTGTTTCTTTTAGACACTTACATTCATGTAATGTTTGGGGATTTTTTTAGAGTAATTTACATATCCCAGATTTGTTCTGTCAAATTTTACCTGGGACAGTTGTTGCTACTGAGGTGTCAGTGACAGATTATTACCCTAGCTGCCAGTTAAACATGTGCCAGAAGCAGAGACGAGTAAAGTTTACCATATCTGCGAACAACAGGACTGCTTGTGTAGAGGACACTGGTCAACTAGCAATGTGTCAGACAATCTACTATGTTTATTTTCCCTACAAAAATGGTTCTGCACTAAGAGCGTATATTCACTACTAGACTAGGACCTGGGTCTGACAGGTCGGGATTTTTCAAAATCTTACAGAAAATCTTCTATTTTAAGAGCATGGTAAACTTTCACACAAGAAGCAGAGAAACTGAATGGATAAATATGAATCAGTGGTCTTGAAAAATTATAAGATGGTGATACTGTTCTGACAGATTTACTTTGCTGTGGAAATGTGGCAGGAAAAAAACAACAACAAAATGTAACCTCAGCAACTGCAAAAGATTTTGTTTAAAACAAGTGACAAGTCACTGATGTCCTTTTTAATGAGATTTGTTTTCCTCCATACTCTAGTGCATCCTTGGTATATCAGGCATCATGTTCCCTCTTGTTCCCTTGCTTTTGCTTCCTAACAACTCAGCTATTGTTTTTTTGTTTGATAGTCTGATCACATAAATTAGCCCAGAAAGTCTTGTTTTCCCATAACTCATAGTTCTGATGGAGCATTTAGACCTCCAGCTTGTTTATTTCTCCATACTTTTTTGCCCTTGTGCCCAGTATTGATGACATTTTCTTTTATGCCTTTGTTTATAAATCTGTCTGTGGGCTTTAACTGAACTCTTCTCAGTCCCAGTTTGGAAACCTCATCCCACTATTAGCAAGTCTGTGTGCAGACACTCTTCCTGTTTTCTCTGAGATGTATTCTGTCCTTGCCCAACAGCCATGGTTAAAGCTCTTCTGATGGCACTGTGTGAACAACTTTCCACTTTCCTTCTGGCTCCATCCATTCTTGCCAGAGTTGGGGTCCCCACCATCTTGTCTGCCAGCCCCAGCTACGGTCTTGATGAGAGGACCAGTTCTCCCTATTGCATACGGAATTTGAAGGTCATCCTGCTCAGCTGTAGTACTTCTAAACCTCTTTCTTTCATTGGAGGCATAGTGCAGCAGATACGGAGAAGCAGTCTGCTACAGGAACTCAGCAAATTTCATGGGCCCCACTTGAGTAACAGACCAGACTAGATGGAAGGAAAAGAATATATGTTTAAAAAACATTATTAAAGTCTCGTCCTTTCTAAAGCAGCTTTGTTAGAGCAACGGTGAGGTCTCATTATAACTTTCCATACACTCTCCATATCTGAGGTACAGACATGCTTGCTATCTGTGCAGAGAGGTGCTCAGTGAGGTCCTTTCCCCACCAATTTGGTGCTTCTGCAGGCATTCTGAAGGCCTTTCAACCTGGCATAGGCATGAGTGTTCTTTGTTTGTTTGGAGTGACATTCTGCAAACAGCCATTCTCCATTTGCCTTTTTGAGTATTTTAGGAATAACATCACATGTTAGGACTTGTCCCATAAACAGTTCTGCATGGAAAACTCTAGAAAAATAGGAGATTCAGAATTTAGAACAACGGCTTCCAAAAGCAGATACTAAGTTGCCTGTGGACATTCAGGTGTCAAAAAAAAAAAAAGAAAGAATATTCAGTAATAAAGTTGAAGAAAATTGGTCACATGACAAGAATTAAGAAAATGACCGGTAAATGTCATCTTCTCTAATAAATTTTAATTCCCCAGAATTGCATTTATCTTATGTATTGACACATTGCGGTTCGTATACATATCCAGAGAAGTGTGTCATTCGGTGCTCTGGCAGCTTGTAATAAATCCTTCTCTTTGGAAAAAGGACAGATTTGTTTTTGTTTATTGTTGATATGCCCTTGTTATCTCGGGCATAGCTGCCACTGAATTCTATCAACATATCTTTCTTCTGCTTGTAGAACTTCTGTAGTTTATTTTATTTTTTCCAGTGTCAGCTGGATATTCCAACTTTCTTATGGCTGTAAAACTTGGTCATGCCTTTTGGAGTAGCAGGTGTTTTGGCACCTGTTATGTTGTGCTGTATTGGAGGGCCAGATGAAATATCCCATTGAAAATGGTTGAAGTAGTTGTTTCTGTGGGTGTAAATTTATTACGTGCATCCTGTGTAAGGCTGGAATTGAAGAGTTCTGAAATCATATAGCTTAATAAAAGGATGACAGGTTTTATTTTGTGGAATATAGATGGTGTTTCCCATGAGCCATTTTAAACTCAACTGATGTCATAAATACAAAGAGCTAGACTTAAGGACATTTTTCTGGTGACCTCTCCTAGCACTGCTAAGCTTTTCCCAAGAGTTCACCATTTAAGAGGTTATATCAGAGCGGAGATTTTTTAAAAGTGCTCTGAAGGTAACCATCCTTCTAAGCCTGTGGGTTTTGTCTATTAATATGTCATTTGAGCTATTGTCAATCTTGATCAGCACAAATAAATCACTGCATCTTTCTGGCTCCATCTCATCTTTAGGATTTTGGAACGCTATGTCCAAGATCAGATTCCCAGTGCAACAGTTGTGGTGGAATCCATTGGTGCTCGAAGGTTTGGGGATGGATACTCTGAAGAGGATTACACCAAGTCTGACCTCATGGTCTACGCAATCGACCCACAAACAAATAGAGCTATAATGAGGAATGAACTTTTTAAGTAAGTATATTACTTGTTGCTCTTCTTACATTTCTATGGAGTATTTTGAAGCCTGTTGGTCTGTGTCTGCTAGCAAGTGATTCAACGCAACAGGAACAGAAAAATCTGTTGAAGTGGTTGGTGCACGCCCCTGCACCTACCCTATGTGCAGCGTGGGAGTTTACAGATTTACTAGGTTCAGTCCATTCACTTGAGCTGAACAGCCCTGGTACACGTGATTTAAACGTTGTCACCATGAGAGCTTGCAGTACATTTGGTCCACACTGTGGAGGATCTTCCAGTTTAAAATCCTCTGAAAAAATTTACTTAGCATGTACTAAAAATGTCTCTGTGATTGCCAAGCAAGGGCTTTGGTACTCCCATCATTGACCTGCAGGCTTTCTGCAGCTTCCATTTGGAGCACATGTCTTTCTCTTTTCTTTTTTGTGGAAACCAAAGGAGAAGAAGAAAGAGAAGGGGAAGGAAGAGAGGTCGTGTGCACCTAGTCTGAAGCATAGACATCAGGGCATGACCCAGGTGTACATGTGCATGCAGGAAATCAGTAGTGCTCACAGGTGCCCAGTGGGCTGAGCAGACAGATCTGCGTGGCCCCATCCCACCAACTGCCAGAGGAGATGGTGAACAGCAGTAGACAGGCCACTTAAATTCATGATTTGATGTTGTTTTTCTTCTTCAATCAACTTCCAAATTAGCAGTTATATTCCAGTGTCACATAAAACATAAGAGATGGCTTTTTATTGACTGATTATACTCACAGCATGTTGCCAGTGAATGGGCCAGCTCTGGTCACAGTAACAGAGCGGTTTGGTAGGGTGCCAGTCTGCCTGGGCTTTTGCACCTTAGCAGAGCTCTTGTGGGATATCAGTCTGGCACACTACTGCTTCGGGGGCCAGCGGTAACTCCAGTCTCCGCCTGCATAAGAAGAGAAGCCAGAGATTACATGGGTAAGGAAATGAAATTAAGGTAATCTCTTTACATGTTTTTTCTGAGGCATCACTAGCGGCCAGTAGGTTCTAAGACAAAATTAGTATCTCAACCCATTCAGCTGCCAATGTATCAATATGGCAGTAGAATAATTTTGTTAGAAACTATATTTTTGTGCCTTGGCATTCTGCATATGGTTCAAAACAATGAAAATGCAAATTAGGATCTTCTTCTGAAGCAGCCACTATCTTTTGGCGATTTTTTTGCATGTGTTTCACCTTTGTGTTGCTTTTTATCTCAGTGGAAACTAGACCAGACTGTTCCATGATGGTATAAAGCACCACGTCAGTCAGCAGCCCAAAAAGCAAATGGCTGTGAGCCTTCTCGGTGGACTGTGATTGAAAAAGGGCTTGTTCTCCTGAGCTTTTAATTTAGTACAGATGAATTACAGCATACTAAAGCTCTGCATATAATCACAGTTTATAGGTTGGAAAAGATGACTGTGATCAGTCTGACCTAGTATAACAAAGACCACAGGAACTCCCAAATTTAATTCTGTTTTGAACATGTCTCTCAGCAAAGCAACTGCTCAAGAAAATCCAGTCAACTAAACCCTTTGTGCTGTTATTGCAGGGTAATTATTTTTACTGTGAAAAATTAGACCTTTTTTCTTTATTTTTTAATTTGTCTGCATTCAGTCATACCATTTTATTGTAACTTCCAGTGCTAGATTGAAGAATCCAATTGGTGCCTTTAATATCTGGTTCCCACCAAGGTCTAGGCATATGATCACATCATCCTCTTATTTTTCTTTCTTGAGAAGTTCCTTGACCTCTGCACTCTGGGCTATATTTTAATTCTTTTAATCACTTACAATTTTCTCTAAACCCTCTCCAGTCCTGCAGAATTAGTTTCTGAACTAGGATTATAAAAATCAGATGCAGTTTAGCAGTGGTAGCTTTCAGAGTGGTGGCAATACAGCCTCCTTCCTTCTGCTGGCCATTTTTTGTTTGTAGGTATCTCCATGGTCATACAGTCTTTATAGGTCTCAGTGATGCACTGGGAGTTTGTGTTGACTTGTCCACTGCCAGAGCTGCTGATTGTGTACTGAATGGGGTCTCTGTGATTTTGTTCCCAATTTTATTCAAGAGAGGAAGTGGAAATTAAGGAAACCTGGCAGGAAGTCAGCAGAAATCCCTGATAGATAACCATTTTCCTTTCTCTCTAAGGAAAAGTGCCAGTAGATCTGCTTGCAGTCATCCTGTAAGTCACTGTTGTACCCCAACCCACTCCCAAAACTAGTCTCAATAAATGTATCTTACTGCCATACAGCCAGAATGTTTACTGATCCCTCTTTATCATTGCTTTGCCACTTTTACAGTTTGTGAATTCACTGAGGTCTGTGTTTTCTTCCAGTCATAGCCAGTTTAGAGTATGGCCAAAGGGAGATCTATTAGAAACGCTCAGGGTCAAAAGGACATTATTCAGTGCTGTCCAGGTTCAGAAAATTTATATGACCTTGATGACAGTTGAAAATTCTGACACCTTCTACTCCTCATGTGGAAAGCTCTCTGTAAATCTACTATTATTAGCACATGAAAGTGAGCTAGTACTTGTGCATGGAGGCAGTTAGCTCTTTCAACTCCATAAAAAGAATCATCTTCTGATGTAGACTTTCTTCATGGTCAGAAAATGTGTCCAACTTCATTTTGGTGCCCTTTGAAAATATAGGAATGTCTTTTTAGGGATGTTTGCATATCCAGTGAAATACACAGAACAGAATAGAGTTAAGATAGGTTAAAAAGCAGTTTTTTAAACATGAAGGGAAGGTTATTCACTTGCCTGGTCTGCAAATGTACGGGATATCAGCTCAGAAGCAACCTCATTAAAATGCTTCATGTGCCTGCATACTCAGCTTTTCTTTTTTTTTTTTTCCCCCCTCCCTCTTTTCTCTCTTCAAAAGCTTTTAACTATTTAAATCAGCAAAATCCAAGGCAATGCTTTCCTGGCTTTAGGGTACAGGTGAGCAAGTGTCAGCTTACTAAAGTAAGGAGAAAAATGTAGTGAGAGTTTTGTAGCTGGACTTATGATGTTAACAAGTTTTCGCTAGCAAGTGGGTGAACCTCAAGAGATTTGGCTCAGCTCAGGTCCTTACCCAAATCCAAAAAGAAATTCCTTCTCTGAACTTCTTTCCTGGAGTTTGGATCTCTAGAGGGATGGCTCAATGTTCTTCCTACTCCAGTCACAGGACACAGTAGCCATGGTTGTCCCCTCATTGGGAAGAGATGGCCAAGAGTCACAGCCATCATTCTGGCAGACAGGAATCTGCTCTGGATCCTACCTGAAAAGCGATCAGTAGGAGAAAGGATCATTTAATAAACTGGATATGATGGGGAGAAAGGTTAGAAACTCAGAAACAAACGGAGCCCCCTTTTTTAAAAGCTTAATTAGCAATAATGAATATAGATTTAGCCAAGTTATTTTCCAAGTGTTCAAAAATTTCATTATGTATACAGAAGAGTGAACCGTACCAACAGCACAGATTTAGCACATGAATTCTACTAGTTGTGATTTTAGCACAAATTACAAAATATTATGTATTGGAAGATACCTGTGGCTTTTCTTAAATGGGCTTTTGGGGAACACCATCTGTGTTTCTTCTTGTAAAACACAGTGGAGGCCCTGACTTTAATAGAGTTTGTGTTAAGCATGTCACTGTTTTAAAACAACTATCTGTGAATGTTTTTTAAGGAATTTGGGGGGTAAGTTGAGGACAGAGTGGAGCAAAGCGGCCTGTTCCCCTTCGCAGGTGGCATGCTGCTTCGGTAAAGGCAGATGGAGATCACTGGTGCTGGCAGCAGGCACAAGTCAGGGCAGTGTTGGGGTCCCGGAGGTGCTTGGCTTTACACTGAAGCAGGGTGGAAAGGATGGTCAAGGCAGTTAATGCCCGTCAGCAGCTGAGTAAAGCCACAATCATGACCAGTTACAAAGTTGTATTTCTACAAGAAGTAAACCCCACTAAACAAAAGCTAATGTCTGAGGCTCCCATAATCACCCCTCGGAAATGGCACTCCAATACATCAGTTCATGTCCAACAGTCGTTTATGAAATCAAGAGATACAAGGAAATTCAGTGTGCTCTGGATGTGCTGGATTAATGCAGATGTGCATGACAGAGCAGGCACATACTGTGCCAGACTCACGACCAGGCTATTTTGAATGGGTTGCTTCACATCCAGCAGTACCAAATGAGTAGCCTAATCCCACATATTTGCATTCAAGCAAAATGATTGGCAGGAAAACCCACGTGTGTCTCAAGATACGCTGATTTTTCCCTATCCTGTGCTTTGTAAGACTGGTACACAATGAGAGATTCATACTTTTCTTTAGCACTGTTATGACTGATTACTTGACATTTTTATTAATCAGGAATCTGTCTGGTTACACTGAAAAATGCATCTAAATAGTAACTGTGCTTTGTTATTACCTTCCTCTGCCACAAACTCTTAAAAGACTTTGAGGCTACTTAGATAATTTTACAGAGTGAAATGATCAGCCTCCTTTTTTATCTTTTATATCAAAGAGGGTTTGATTTATTGGAGCATAAAAACCAGTTGAATCCAGAAAATTTCTCCTGCATCTATAAAGTGTAAAATGTCCACCATTAAAAATAAAATGCTTACCCTGTCTAAATCTTTTACACGATGTGTCATGTTTCATCATGGAGCAAATGTGCATGGTTGAGTTACGAACCTGTTAAAATAGGGTTTGTCAAGAAAATGCTAACAGAATTTTAACTGAGAGATTGTTAAAATCGTCCAGAGATTTAATGCTGGCCGACCTGAATGCTTTTGCCAGCTCAGAGGACATGTAACATGCACCAGTGACATCTAGTGTACAACAGAAGAGTTAGAGCTCCGTTCATACTCCCTATATGTCTTGTGAATCATCATTGCACGTCTTTAAGATGTGAAAAGGGATTTTTGCTCAAATACCAAGAAAATGTTTTGAGGAAGAAGTCAAGGAATTAGTTGTGAATATCAGCAGACCATACTAATACAAAGGGAAATTATTCTTCAAAACGCCCTGGGTTGCATTTTGCCAGTGTGGGTCTGTGAGTGAGCAGCCACTGCTGCTCTGAAGTTAGCATCACAAAACCAGCACCATATCATCATTCAGGATGAATTCTCTGCATGTTATGAGATCCAACTAATATGTTACACACATAGATCAGAGTGCATTCTCCCCAAAGTTAAATAAAAAACCAACCAGGGACAATCAATGCTATGAGAGTTTATGAGTAAATTGAGATTAAATCATTTGTCATTCCAAAATATGAACACCCTTTTCAAAAGTGGTCATTTAGAAGTGTAATTTCTATCTCATGATGAGACAAAGGAAAAAAAAGCTATTTCAGACTTTTTTTAGACATCTGGATTTTATACGCAGAAGTCCTTTCAGAATATTTTTTAGCTGGTTTTTTTGTACATTTTTTTTTTTTATCTCAGCATTTTTCACTTGTCTGACTTTCTCCGGGAGAAACCCTGTACATGTAAGGGTCTGAGGTTCTGCTATAGCTAATAGCCAGCAGGATCCTCCTCTGTCCTGATGGGTGCCTCCTACTTTGATCTTTCTAGCTGGAGCCTACTGCTTGATATCTTGTGAGACAGTCAATCCTCACTTCAGAAATGATCCAAGAATTTTTATTTTCCTTTGGAAATGAAAGCCTTGGCCAAAATATTTTTTCAAAATTCTAAAGTGAGTTTCTGTAACAAACATAGTGTTTACTATTCAAAAGTCATCCAACAGAAAATTTTAAGTCATATGGGAAATGAGTTCATTTGATTAGGATTTACATTTGGCTACCTGTCTTCAAGCTGACAGTTATCAGATCAGATACTGAACTTCTTCCACTACATTTGCTCTTTCAGAGACTGTTCCAGTCCTTTGCTTGGTAACTACGCTGTTACAAGTTCCTCTTGTAGGTGATGCACAAACGAAGATGGACATTATTATAAGTTGCAAGTAGTGACAGCAGCACGTGCTTCTGGGTTTGCTAACAATGTAGTGTTGCCTAAGACCTAACTCTGTCTTACTGGTGTGCCTTGTAGGCCTACTTGAAGCCAGTGTTTTTTCTGATAGCTGTAGAGATAGCCTGTTGTTCCTGTAATTAGTAATATTAGTCAAGATTTTTCTGGTATCTGGCAGTGTTTGGAGAACGCCTGAAGATTAAATTACAGTTTTTTACAAGCAATTAGTGATTTTCCTTTTAGAAGAGGTGTGAAACTCCAGAAGAAGTGGCCTGCATCATCTCAAAAGAAGAAAAAGAGGAGGCAGTTTACAGGAATCTCTGTCTGTCATCTTTTGTGACCTCTCATTTGACTTTTAAGGAAACGAGTACAGATGATGCAGTATTTTCTAAAATGTTATTGTTTTCCTTGTTCCAATTCTCCTGCATCTCTCACGAATGTTGCTACAGATTCCACTCAAAAATTGCTGTGATGGAGGGGATGCTGTCAGATAGCCAGAAGCCAGTGAATAAACTCCCTCAGCACTGTGCCAAACATTAAGCTTCAGCTAACCTCTCCTTTTCAGTGTTTAAACACTATTATTAAGTGGTATTAAGTACGTCGGAGTTATCGCTGACATAGGGATTACAGAGAATTACTAATATTCTTAAGCACATAAAGAAGAGGTATGTGCTTTATCAGACCACAGTTATTAACCCAACTATGCAGTAATTCAAACACTGTTAATGAACTTGGCTGTAATAGTTTTCTTTTGTGATGTTGAAGGTTCCTGGATGGCAAACTGCTGGATATCAATAAAGAGTTTCAGCCGTACCTGGGGCAGGGGGGGCGCATTCTGGAGATCCGCACCCCAGACGTGGTAGCGAATGTCAAGAAGCAGGCACAAGCAGTAGGCTACACGGAAGGCGCGTTACTTGCTCTGGCCGTCATAATCATCCTTTGCTGTATGCCAGCTATTTTAATAGTTATGGTCAGCTACAGACAGTAAGTACTACTCCTTTTTGTAGTAGGGATGCTACATTTCTTAGGAGAGCTGATTTGAAAATTATCCTTCATTGCAATGAAATTATGTACAGTATCTATGGAAAAAAATTTAATTTCCCTCTTACCACAAGAGTTGGTCAATGTGCATGAAAAGAGAAAACGCACAGGAAGTGCACCTTGCTATACTTTCTGAAGTTGTGGTGCAGTAAGGGTTTTAGAGTATGTGCTGAAACAGAAGGTGCTGTTTCAATGAATGAACCACAAATCAAAATTGTGTAGCTCAGGCAAAATAAGAGGACTCAAATTTTTGTTTAATTTCTAAAATACTCACAGTTATATTTTTTCCCTACCTGTATGCTTCTTAAATGCAAATGTTCATGGCGAATTGATTTTGTGCCATTTTAGCGCTACCTAAAGCAGCATACACCAGAGAGGACCTTCCTGATATTTCCACTCACCTCTTGTAGACTTGAGAGGTTTAAATAATTGGGCTTATAGACTAGTTAAAGGATCAACGTCACTAGCACTTTCCTCTTAACTAAGCCTTTTCAGTTCCATTCATATTTCAAATCAATGCATTTGGACTTAAAGGCTGTATATTTATTATTTAATTTATTCTCATGAAAGATTTCTAATTCCACGTGCATGCTCTGAGCACTCATAGAATTACCAATCACTACAAAATCAAAATATAAATAAGTCTGTGCATCTTTTCTAGTAAATGACTGTATTCAACTTCTGTATGTATTGGTCTGTACCTCCATATCTTTCCATCTTAATTTGAAAATTGGTGAACTATCTGAAATGTAATATGCCCTCATCATGGAAAACCTCTGCTCCGCAGGACCATGTAGGAAGGAGTTCCCAGAACCCTGCTGGTTTTTTTGTTTGTTTGTTTTTTCATTTTTGTTTGCTTTGTTTCTACAAAAAATGCTTTGATGCATGCTCCCTTCATTGTGTTGAGGGCAATGAAGTGTCAGTGCCTCTGCAGACCGCTGCTGCAGCATTGCACCAGTCTGTGGGAAGAGAGGGCATGGAAGAGCTGATATACATGTGTTACAGTAAAGCAACTACAGTCTGAATGCTGCAATAGATGTAATGGGCTACAATACGCCAGGTGAGATTGAAGCTGTGCATTTTTCCTTTCTGCACTGCAGTTAGGAGTTAGCAAAGTGCGATGTTAGGCATCATTTAAAAAGCGTATCCTACATGAAAAAATCGCAGCCTGTCTGAGAGTACCTTCCTTAGTGACACCAGAAACACAGCCAAGGAAAGACATTTCTTGATGGTTATTGCATGTTCTCTGGGTTGCATTTGACATCCCAGATTCTCCAAACAATTTGGGTCAAAGGAAAAATTCCTTTTAAAGGAGTTTGAAAGAGCTTGACAAACTTCTGTGCCATTGGGATGGAAGTGCATCTCAATGCTGGTTTACTTCTCCCAAAATTGTGTGTAAAATTTGTTTCCAGTGAAACACTACTGAATCAATTCAACCTACAATTAGGTGGTGGTGGTTGTTATCTGAATTGCACTATTTTTCCTTGACATCCGTTCGATTCTTGAAAGATTATCAGTCTCTTTTAAGAGCTTTAAGGAATCTGCCTAACTTCATTTCATCAAAAATACCACATTTTTAATGCCTAGAAGTGTGACTTGTGGTTGGATTTCTAGCAGAACAATGTGAATAAACTATACTTTTAAGAAAAATGTATGATTGAAGAGTGCCAAAGAAAATAAAAGGAATTTTAGTGTTAATGTAAACACCAAAAGGTGTCCTGAGAATTATGGTTTGTTTTTGCATTGCAACTTTTCTTCTCGTTTTCAAAAGGAGTTTCGGTATTTTTCCTGATATTCTGACAAAGTAGGTGCTCCAATCTGCCACTGAGTGTAGAGATTACAGCGGAATAAATGTAACTCATACTCACAGCACATATAATGAAAATGTTAAGATTTTCTAACAGTTAAAACTTTTTATGTGCAGTAGGTCCACTTTTCAGTGCTTAGCTTTTCAGTGATCAGCTTACTAAATTTTGTAAAAATAATAGTTACTGAAAAGAAAACTCATTTAAATTGGAAAATTAACACTGTCAAAGTGCAGCTCAGTGCCTACATTTATGACTTGTAAACAAGCCAGAAACTATCCTTATTCTTTTCTATTAAATACTGTCTTTGAAATACTCTATCCAGTACAACCCCATAATGTAACTATAAATAATGTATTATTTACTAATCACAGAAGACTGATATCTTCTTAATAGCAACCAAAAGTAATACTCCTTCACTATTGAAGATGTTTTCTATAGCATGCTTGAAACATGTTAAAAAGAGAAAAGAGTTATAAAAATGCATCCCTGGTAGTCCACCTGTTAAAGAAATATCATGAGGTATATTCATGTTTTCATGTCTTGCACTTTTTGGGTGGGGGGAGGCAAGGAGTTGTTTTCTGTAAGCCCAGAGCAGTTTTCCCAGCTGTAATTCATGCTTCTGCTGACTGCAAAATTGTTTCAGGAGTGTCACAAATAGAAGCTAAGCACAGTTCAGCTCTGGATATTATGATTCTCTAAACATGTCATTAATTCCGTAATTTTATATGTGGAATAATTAAGTAGCATCTAGTTCATTACTCCAATTAGGTTCACTGTTGAGGACAATTATTGCAAAAGGAATTCATTTAACCTTCCTTTTTATCTCTCTGTCTTTTTTTGCATAACGAAACAGATTCAAAGAGTAAGTACTTATTTTCAGCTTTGTTTCTAACAGCTCATATAGGAATACTGACAGCCTACTAATCTTAATTTTTAAGAAGAAGGGGTACTTGATATTCAGTAAGACTTACTTGCTGTAGTCCAACTTGCTCCTGAACACCTTGCATAGTGAGGTTAAAAATTACTTATATCGCTACTCAATGTATTTGATTATTGCATGCTAGCACACATTAAAGATACCGTGGTTCAGGACATTGCCTGTTTCCTGCAGAGAAGAAAGTAGATATTTCCATGTTTGTGGTATTCCTCAAGCAAGCAAGTGCATGTCAGGCTACAGTGCATAGAGACACTTCCTTAGGAAAGACCAGGTATCATCCACCCTCAAAAGCAAAGCAAAGGCAAGTCAGTCAAGTCACCTCAGAGGTGAGAAAGAAGTTGTAAGTGATAACTTAAACTTTGCCAGAGACTTTTTTTGTGTTTAAAATTACAGTTTCTTGGCACTTGAATGAAGCTCTTGACCAAAGAGCTTACTGTCTCCACTGTTAGTCTTGGGCAGCCAGAACAGATGAACCTCCGAATGAGTAGTGTCAAGGCTAGAACATACATTATTTCCTGGGAAATACCTGCTGTGTCAGTGATAGACTGCTGGTAAGGAGGTCTCTGTCCAGGAGGAGCTCTGGGATTCCACCGAGAGCGAACAAATAACAGGAAGTTGAAAAAGCCGGGAAAACTATCATGTTATTACTTTTCTTTGAAGAAGACAAAACACAGGGATGTTTTGAAAACTGCAGGAAAAAGCATAGAAAACTTTACCTCTTGGCTTATGTTACAGTATAGAGTGTTTCTAATGAGTATTTCTTCTTCGCTACGTGGCTTACCAAAGGCGACAGGCTGAATGTGCAAAGACTGCGAGAATCCAGATGGCTTTACCAGCAGGCAAACCAGCAAGCACAGCTGCCAATAATCTCTATGAAGAGCTTGGTGACAGCACCATGTAAGTATTCCTTGTGATAGATCAATAAAATTACTATTGACCGAAGCCATGATTCACTTTCCAGGGATATGGCTTCATGTAGTCTGTGTCAAAAAGTCTTTTCTTCATGAAGCGATCTTTCACCAGTTGCTTGGGGATCTCAAACATCAGAAAATAAGTAGAAGGACTCTGTAAGGAGACAAAAATCAATTTAACCTGCTAATGGGGATTTCTTGTAGTGCATGGGGGAATCTTTAACAGGTTTTAAGTTGGCAAAAAGAAGGGTATAGCCAGATGTTTTTCTCTAGAGTAAGAGCTTACAGCAGGCCATTGCTACCAGGGTGAGCCGGGACTGGGGTCCTTTAGTGCCATTGCAAATCCAGGCCAACGTACTGCATGTTTCAAAGCTGTTGACTAAACACATCAAATGAAATTGCTGGCCCAAAGTACCCATTTGCTATAGTAAGAAATATTCTGTTAGGTAAAGTGGGGGGTTTTTTGTTCCAAATTTGAAACTATTTGAATGTTGAAATTAAAGATGAAGGAGCTGTCAAATTAGAGAAACCACTTGCAGTTCAATGAATATATCTTTTACCTATTTTATGTTCGTAAAATAATATTACAAAGAAGCGTGCTGTTTCATGCTTCTGTAAATCTGAAGTTTATGGACTCCAACAATAATTTAACTCATAGTATGAAAATATTACAGTCAAGAATAGACAATTAATATTTGTATCATACGGGGAGTTTTGTTGATAAGCTTGCCACGCTTATTCTTCTATGTTTCTATTTTAAAACCAAGTAACGCTGAAGAGCATAGCATTAATAACATGTTTGGAGGCAGGTAGAGAGATAGCTGCTGGTGTTGTTGAGGATTGCCCAACTTCTGCTTTGTTATCAATCATGATTTGGTTTGCTCAGAAAGGTGAAATTTTCCAGATGCTGTGATAGAGTTCATAAAATGTTAAGGAGGCACGACAGTGTATCATTGCTGCTTTAACTCTTGGCCATCTGAGTGCAGTCTCTGCATTTGAAGTAATTCCAGAGCTTGAGCTTTTCTGTGTAAGTAAAGGGGCTATACTTGAAGCAAGAATAGCTTCTCCTAACTGCTGAATTTCCTCCCATGTATTTTTCCTTTGTGAAGTGTTACTACTTGGGCAGTAAGGGAGGAAATATGTATGTTTGACAGAAGCTGACAGTCGCATTTTTAAATGTGAACACTTCTGTTTGTGACCCACATGAGATCACCCCTGTACACTTACACATACAGTGAGGTGGCCTGCTAAATAAAATTCCTATTTCTTTTGCATTTAACTAAATTTCTACTGAAAGTAATGTTTCACTTCTACTAATTTTACTGGCAGTGATATAAAGCTGATTATCTGTGGGAAATGGATACCCCAGTGCAAGAATCTCTATTGTGAACTGATGAATACCTTATGCTAGACACAGAACAAGGCTCATTGTGCTGGGTTTCTACCTGCGAAGATTTTTTCACATTTTAGTACTGCAACATACAGATGAAAATTTACAGATTTTCAGTATTGAATTTGCGGCCTCGATATATGTTTATTTTGACTAAATATAGTTTTCACTGCACCAGAAAGGATGTCATATATGGAATATTTTCTCTCAGATGTCTTTGCATACAGCTAAGATATACACATATACATGATGCTAAGGAACTGATTAACATAAACTAGTAAAAATCTTACAATATAAATGTAAATCCTTAGGATTTTCAAGAAAACAACATACTTCAATAAAAAATGATTACAAATTATCTTTATTTTTCTGTCTAATACTTCATTTCAAGGCACTGGTATACCTTTGGAAATTATTATTTGGGAAATATCTTTTATTAATGTTTTTCATGAATTTTAGTACAATATTTCCTGTCTTTAGTTGTCCTAAGACAGTCATCTTTCATTTACAGTGCTGCCTTATGTCTTATTTTCATAATTTGGTGTTTATAGCAAATAAAATGGAACTAAGCTCTTTAGTTTTAAATCTGCCTTGTCTCGTAATTTTCATTTTTCTCTGTCTTTGGATACATAGGCATCAGTAAGTAAGCTCATTTCATTGTCTTAATATTTGTAGCTAATAGAAATGCTAGTTAATTTTCCTTTCAGTAAATCCCATTAAACGTTGCAGTCTGAAACTCATATTTTATTTGTCCATTGATGAAGTACAGGAAAGACATTTACTGTCAACTTTCAAAACTTCTACGCTTCTTTATCCTTTTCTTGGAAGCAGAGATGAAGTATGATTGCTGAACTTGAATGGTATTATTTCTAAAGTCAAATAGTCCTACTACCTTAAAAAAACCCATACAAAACCAACACTGGTTTGCTTTCAGTTCATGGACTTAAGATCTCGCAATTGGATGCAAAAATCTTCTCTGCTATTTACAATTCCTTACAAGGCAGATACACTTCCTTCAGTTTGCAGAAACATACTTCAAACCAGTGAGCTCATGTTTATTACTGATTAGAATATCTATACATAAACAGAAAAAGATTGTGGGATTACCTCGTCCTTGAAAGATGTCATGTGAAGCGAAGAAGGAACTGAGAAGCTTTTGAAATAATCTCTTCCAGTAGCATAAAGGTTATGTCATCCTGCATGAGCCTTCTGCTGGAGGATTTCCTTCAAGTTCAGAATCATGTATTTCTCTCACCTCTAAATAGACTGAGGGTACTTGACCAACCTCAAAGTATGCTGCTTTAGAAGAAGGAATTTGTTTATTATTAGTGTGAAGTCAATTATTTTTCAGACAGTTATATTCTGCCCAAAGGCAAGCCTTTGGCATATCGTTTTTTGGAGAACTGCAGTGCTTGGGGAGAGTTTATTCACTTGTGTAACCCTTTGTGGCTTTGCTGGGTGTTATTCGCAAATGGGAGAGTAATCCCTGTACTCTGTGCAGCGGTTCTTCTCGTCGGTCCTCTCAGGTCCCTGTGACCATTAGGAAGCTGTAGTTTCTCTGTGTGGGTGATCTCCCAGTCAAAACAAGAAACAAAAATTAAGAAGCTAAAGTGTTTCATTACTACATACAGGCCTTCAGGTGACTTTTACATATTAAATAACTTAAAGGAGATTTAACATGTCTTAATTAACTCCTATCCAGTATCTAGTTATTGAAATTTCTCTTCCAGTTTTGCTAGGGAATATTTAACCACCAGAGGTTACATTTCCATTAATTTAGATTTGGTAATATATTCTGAGATATGAAAGAACAACCCCAAAAAAGATGGAACAGTCTGACCAAGAGTTCTAAAACTTCATCTTCAAGGATTCACATAATCATGTAAAGCGTAATTTTTCCCCTACTCCTTTTGTTAATAAAGTCTAACCCTTTTTTATCTAAATTCTAAAGAATATGATTCAAATTTTGGTAGAGAGAAGACTTCAAATTTTTAAGTCAGAAGGTTCTGTGGAAATATTGTACAGCTCTAGGTTGCTAAAAATAGTTTTGTATGGTATTTTTGATTTTTTGTGTGTATGTTGAAGTAATTGCTACTCATGCTATACTTTAGTTGCTTAACTGCAGAAAATAGGAAGAATTTAAGTATGGCATTCAAAATGTGGAGTACCAGCATTAGGCAGAGATAGTGAAGCTATAAGGGAATTGTACAAAAGTGGAATTCAATCTTTATACCCCATTTCTACCATAATGTCCCCATATACCATCATATTCTCACCATAGCTTGTCTTACAGATAAATTTAATATTTCAGACAGCTTTTTAGAGTGAGTGTCCTTTTAAAGACTTTTTTTTTTTTAATTCCTGTGCTAGACAGCACATCTGTTTAATTAGAATAAATTTGTGTATGGCAGCAGTAGAAAAACATTTTGATTCGGTCTTATTGCTGACGAGGGTAATCTTCTCTTTGAAAGGATAACGGGTTTGGTTTTGGCTCTGTCTGATGTTGGCCAATGTCTTAAATTTGTCACAGGCTGGGGGAAAATAAGTTTAGTTTCAGCCTCAGGTAAGCATTATTTAAAGCAGGGCTCTAAGGCACACTTTTCTAATGGGCAGTTTGGGGATATTGATTTTAAAATGCTGCTTATCTTAAAATCTGCTCAGAAGTTTGTGGTATGAAAAATATTTGAGGAAGGTGGGTTAATGAGGCACTCAGAGGTGCTGGTTGACTTCTAGAAAATAGCGAGACATCCTACTTTTGGGGTAGAAATTCAATGTAATCCAACTGCAGGGTTTTTTTACCTGGATTAACAAAGTGCAGAGATGAAATTCATATGCATATTGATACTTGTGCATCAATATGGGTATCATAAGTGCAAGAAACAATGCCCAGCTTGGTAATTCTTTAAGAATCAGTGTCAGGAGAATGGTCTGAATCTGACATGCACCTCAGCTGACTAGCTTCAGCTCCCATTGGCCACCTCACAGAGACCCTACAGGTCTACACTTCAGATGTGCTTGGGTGCACCTCTGACTCCTCCTGGGGCCACGGTTAAATCCTTGTAAATATTCTATGTTGGCTGTGTGCAGTATGGCACAGTGCCACTGCCATTTGAACAATGGAGACACAATTATGCGGACATACAGTATAGTCACCATGATTCCATATTATCTCAGAGAGCAGCTGTGTTGCATAACTGTGTAGCATTGATGTTTTTTGTCCTTGGGGAGATAGGGTACAGTATTGACTGATACTTGTGAAATCTAAGGGTTTTTTTTAAGAAGAGGTTAACTTATTTTTGAACTTACTGAGTCGCTGAAAACATGTTTTAGTTTTTCTTTGTCCTCAAGTCCTTCTCCCCTAAAGAACATTGTAAAAGTAAATGTCTTGCCCAGTAGTCTAGTAAATGTGGTCTTGCTGTTGAATAGTAGTAGTTTGCTAGAAGTAATTTAATGGCTCCAATTCATATCATAAGTTCTTTTTTTCTCTCTCATAAGTATCTATGTCCATGCATGTTTCCTCACACGTGATTATCTTCTTTTCTTTCAAGTCTTTTTCTTCTCTACCATTTCCAACAAAGCAGGGGAAAAAAGTCAGTCTTAGAAGAAGGAGACCGTCAGAGAGTTATAAGCAGCTTTGCTTCCCGTGCTATTGAGGCTCACAAGCAATCTAATATCAATGGATCACTGAACAATAATCTCCCCAAATCTTCAAGTAACATTACTTTTTTATCTGATGAGAACCCATTAACAACTCAAAACCCATTATATGTGGAAGGTGTCGCTCAAAGTCCCACTGCTGCTGGGTTTCTACGGAAAAGAAACGATACTCTAGATACTCTTTCTCCTTCAAGATTAGTCTTGAGAGATGCCTCTTTGAGAGGCAGTCACCGTGCATGGACGGTACCAACTCACGTTACTAAGAGACACACTCCTGGTTCGCTGAGTAGGCCAGTTATTATGGACCCCATTCAGTGGCAACAGGAGAGACTCAAAGCAGAGAATGAAGGAAGTGAAAATCAACATAGCAGTGTTGATATTAGCAGTCCACTATTTCAAAAAATAAGTGGCCCCAAGTTAACTGTAAAAGAGAAGGCAAGACAGTTTGAGCAGCAGGCTTTGCAGGAAATGAAGCAAGTGAAATCTCCTGATGTGAAATCCATCCGATCGCCAACACACAGCACCTGTTTCCAAGAAGGAGAGAATGTGGTAGAGCAGTCTTCTAAAAGTGTGGTTGCTTCTCCTTGCCTTCGCTCTTCTCCTCTGTCCTCTCCGACACCTTGTGCTGAAGTAGTTGAACCAGAGGCCTCCACGGTCCCCTCTGTAATCATCACTCACCACGACTATCCTGAAGAACTTTCTCCTCCACCAACTCGCAAACCAACTCCTCCGTCTTTCAGGATAAAGAAACCAGTTTGCCAAAGTTTTCTAGCTCCTCAGACCAAAGAAGTTATAGAAAGCATTCCAGATCCGCCTAAAATTCCCCCACCCCCACCTCCACTGCTGCCGCCTCCACCTCCACCACAACCTCCATCCCCTCCTCTGTTGCCACCACATCCTCCACCTCTGCCTACAGTTTCTCTTTCTTCTTCTTCATCTCCTCTTAGCACCCAGCACCTCTCCCCTGCCAAGTATTCAAAATCCCCTGCCAAACAGCCAGCTGTACCACCACCGGCCACAGTGCCAGAGCTGCCTCCTCGTAGGGAGCTGAAAGGTATTCTTAAAAACATTCAGAATTTAGCGGCGATCGAAAAGTCTGTGGCCAACATGTACAGCCAAATAGACAAAAACCACGTTCTGCCCAAGCACGTTTCTAAGCTCAAATCGGTTGCAACACCAGAGCTGCCAACTCCAGAAGCTGTGGCTGAGCACAACCAGCAGAATGGCAACTTGAGCTGTGTTGTAGAGGAGCTTGAGAAACGCTTTCCGTCTCAGTCGACAGCACTGTAATATTTATGCTTGGATGTTTTCTGCATGTAACATTTTGAGTGAGATGACTCTAATGCAGCACATGGTATCTGCCTCAGACTCTATAGAAATTCAGACTTTTTCCCTTTCTCTGCTGTGTATCACTACTTATTCAGTCCTAATCCCAAAATTGAGAGACATTGTCTTTCCTGTTCACTTGGAAATTTGTAATGTATAATAATTCTACAAGTTGTTTTCACAGAGCTATATGTTACTGTTCTATGATGTTGGTTCTTATGTCTATTTACCAAAAATTCTTGGGGAAAACTGTCCATTTTTACCCCAGGATCAGTCATAGACGGCAGAGAGCTTGATACTGCTTTATGTTAAGCAGCCTTCACTGTAGGTAGTCTCCGTAAGCAGAGTGATTTTTCTGCAGCTGTAATTGGAATGTCTTGCTTTGCCCATAAAATGTACCACCTGGGAGGAATCTTACTGTGAAATATTGGACATCAAAGAAAGCAAGTACTGGTAGTAAGCAGGCTCAGCATTAGTGAGCTGGAGTTATTGCGGTAATGCATTGTCTTATTCCATGGGAGATGATGCAGCGCTCTGCTATGCTAGCATGCTTTCTTTCAGCTCACATTTGATCAGAAGAAGGGTTTTATCTTGATTTCTCAGTAAACCTGGCTGTCTTCCCCTTTGTTACCTATAGTCTGCCTTCCATTGCATTTCTTATGTCATTAACTGCATGTTAAATGTTTTTATTTTGTGTATTTCTTTAATGTACAAAGCATTTGGTTGTTTTTTATTTTGCATGCACATGTTGTTGGTGTCTCTCTTCAGCCTTCATGCTAGTCTCCCATGAACTTTACAGCGGAATCATCTTGCTTATCTTAAATTGTAATAAAGTCACTCTGGTTAATGTCACCAAATGAAGATTTTTCAAGTACTTGTAAAAATCCACATAATAACTGGATTTACTTAGTAGCTTATTTGCTCACAGTCATCTAAATCAGACCTTTACAGTAAATATGTCAATTATAGTAAAACAGCTTGTCCTTTGAAAACAAAATGGTAAGTAAAAGCAGTTTTGGCATTTAAAGAATGTTAGTTGGGTTCAACTTGCAAGTTTCCTTGTAGTCTTTTGCCAAAATTCACAACATTTGTATTTAAAATGACAATTTTAAAAAATATATTGTGAAAGGCAAATACTATATAATCAAGAAAAACTAAAACCCCAGTTCAGTATCAAACGTTGTAGTTCTGAGCAAAAAGTTAATTAATTTTTTATCAGACTATCTCCAGATACTCAGCATTTCCATGGTGCTTGGCTTTTTCTCTTTTCTCCTCTTTTTTTAAATCTGCAGTTAGGACATGTATGGATGCTTCAGTTGGAAACTGCTGAAGGTAGTTTCTCTTCCTCTGTCCAAGAGCCAAACTCCGTGAACACCATCACACAAGTTTCACTGATACATTAGAATTTTTCTTTTCTTAAAACTCTTGTTGAACTAGACTGGACTAGACTAGTTCCAAGACACACATAGTAGCTAAATGTGTGAGGGGAGTGATTATCGATCATAGCACTTTTGCCATAATAGAATCTGTAGAATTTACAAGATGCATGCATGTAGAATACCTGCCAATGATGCTAAATTCTCCAAGAGAGGCACTACTGCTGCACGAGCAGCAAATTTTCAAAGTTCAGCAGCTATTATGTAGAGGAACATTTAAGATTTAGGAGACAGAATCAGAAGATGACTTACATGTGTACTTGCTTCTGTGTGTCTGCCATGGTCCAGGCATGGAGACAGTGGGACAGTGGAAAGTGTGCAGAGATGAGCATGAGAAATTGTTGTTGTAAGCATATTCAGGTAGGATCAACGCCTAAGACAGAGATATGAATTTAAGTACCCAAATCCCACTCTGGAGCTTGTAGACCCGTAACAGATACTTTTGTGAAGTTCATTACATCACTACTGAAATATTAGACAAATATGATCTAGTGTTGCAGTGTGTAGTGTCATGCAGCAAAGCTGCAGGTGTTTAGTAATTCACAGCATAAACTCCAAAGGTTTCATTTGGCTACAATTGTTCGTGACATTCCTTAGGCAGAAAGAATGGACATCACACAGGAGCTCCTTTTCAGGTAATTCATATCATCAGTGTCAGAAGAGTCTGTGGGGGTCGTGGTAATCAGCTCTTCACTAATGAGGAACACCTTCTTTCTCATTCTGGAAACTTTTATTAAGTTGGAAAGTTTACAAAATGTAGTTTCATTTTGTCTGGAATTAACGCAACCTTTGTTGTCCTGCTGGATTATTGAATAGTCTGTGTTAAAAAAATCATTCTATTAGATCGGGAAAGAAACTGTACTAGTAGCATGTATTTTTAACTTAACCCAGAGAAGTTCTGTCCCATTGAGATGTCAGGATGCTACTGCAGTTCTGCAGCACTACAAAGTGTTGCAACCAGTGTATTAGTCGGTAAGAAGCTGAGCATACAGAAGCTCGTTGACCCCTCTTCAGGTTGTCTGACTTGGTTAATTAGGGTCCGATGTCACCCTGGATGTGTCTGTCATGCTTTTGTCATCAGCTTGACTGGGTGGAGTTCTGAGCAGGAGCAGAGACTGCATCAGTGGAGAGTGCTTCTTTGCAAAGCTGAAATTGAGCAGTAGCAGATCATTACTCATCTCGCTTCCAGATTCTTTCTCCTCAGTTCCAGCTATGAACTGCAGGAAACCTCCATTTTAAGAGTCAGGGCAAATTGATAAGCAGTTGCCTTCTCTCGGTAGTATCTGTAGTATTTGGAGTTTATGGTGCTTTAACTTTTAATGTGAAAAGAGATGTAAAGTATGAAATAACAAATGCCTGTTGGGATGCCAGTAATTGGGAAAATTTTTGCTTTAGGCAAATCACAGTTCCTTTAACCTATGTTAGTAATACAGACCTGTGAAAGGTCACCACATTCTGTACATGTAAATTCATTCTTGTTTTATCTTTCACATTAAGTACTAGCAGTATATACTAGCTGTCATATTATCCCACAACATCATAGGAACTATGGTCTTGCTTCCCATTTTGCATTGAAGTTTTCTCTCTGACTGACTGCAGTGAAGTCTGGCTGATAATGTTTATCCAGAAGCAATTCCTCCCTTGGTGGAGACCTTTAATTGCTTACTGGAAACAAATGATGTTGTTTTGACCTTTGCCTTTTTGTCAGACTAGATCCTTGTGCTGTATTGAGTGAATGGGGTTTTTTTTTGTATTTTGGGAGTTTTTTTTCTTCTAATCATGTCCACCCAAAACTGTATGACAAGTATAAGCATCTCTCAAAACACAGCGTGGTGCTATTTTTAGGAAAGTTGAATTCCAAACTGAATGAGAATTACTTTTGTTACGCTTTTAATCTGCAATGTAGTGACTACTCGAGAGCAATTAATAGGCTTACTTATCATCTGTGCAGCACAAGGCCTTTATCTGAAGATTGTTGTAGGCAATACAGAAACTAAATACAGCATTCTTCAAGTGGGCTTTGAAAAGTCACAGATCATCTTTTGACGATATATCTTCATTTCAGTTGTTCATTAGTTTTGTATTATATAGGCAACAGCATTAATTTAATGCTGATAATCAAATCCATGTGTTGAATATTAACAGAAAACTTTATAGGTGGTGATATTAAAGAATTAAAAATACTTCTACACTGTTCTTTGTTATTTACTCAAGCGTAATCAGAGAATTTCCCTAGACTGCTGTCTGTGTACTAGGTTAAGCTCAACATAATTTTGAGCATTAACCCTTTCCTTTTTAAAAAAAGAAATTGAAAAAAAATCTAGGCTTATCCTTAATAATAATGCTAAGACCTAAATTCCTGTTCCTTCAGGAAGTTTTGTCTAAACCGTTTTAATTTTCTGGCACAAAATGTGAAAATAGAGAACTTGATAGACATAAGTGCATTTGTCATGCATATGAATGGCTCTAAGAAAATGAATTAAAAAAACAAAAAAAAAAATTACAGTAAGATCAAAAGCACAAAGCCTGTGGCAAAATAATCATAGATAACAAAAATAATTTAACTCCCCCCCTGCAGAGGAAATGTTAGGAAAAATGTAATTTTAATAATAATGTTGTTACAAGAAATTAGTAATAGAAGCTCCAGGCCAATTTCTAGCAAGCCCAGAGTGAATGCAGAAAGTCCAGAAGTAGAAGAGAAACTGTTTCACTGCTTAAGCAGGTGCATGAAATAAGAGTTTCTATGTAGATGGTCTCTGAGACGAGAGAAAGTGACTGGGCCAGACCTCTCTTACGGGAATGCAAAGAAAGCCAAACACAGCATTTGCCTTTGCTGTGTTCCACTGGGTGCACTGGCTCTCTGGCTTTTGGGGATTGGGGATTTCTTCTCATTCATTTGCAGTCTAAAGCAAGACAAGATCCCAAAGATTCACTAGCCTTTCTCATGCAGCAATTCGTATGTCCAGAGCAAATCTAAAGAAAAACATATTTTGTATTGTAGATATGTATTTCTTTTCTTGCTAGTAGTATTTCTAATTACATTATCTTTTCACCTCTCTCCAGAAAGAATGGCAATATGCATCTTTATGTAGTCTCACAGAAGTATACTAATATTTTTTTTTTCTTTTTCTGACTTCTAGGCGAGGATATGCACAACAAGAGGTAAGGCTGTTCCCTAACTATGTTTACAACACGAATTACATCAACATACTTTTCCCATACAGTGTATGTTGTGATACTCATTGCTACTGGGTGTCATAGAGGCCAGAAATATAAAGGGGTTGAAAAGGTTCCCGAGGCATACATCGACTGGGGGCTAGTAACAATCATGGCACAAACGTAACCTCCAGGCTAGGAGACTGTTGCTTGACAAACTGCCAAAAACAGTTTCCCAGGGAATTATCCCCAAACTTGCTGTGTTTTCTTATGGCACATCTAATCATCTGCTGCTGCCCACTGTCACAGGCCTCGTACTGGACTACATAGACCTTCTCTGCAGCTCGAGTGTAGATTGTTGGGTTTGCAGCATCTTTTTCTCCAGCAGTGAATAACATGGAGAATTTCCTTCAGAAATCTGAACGAACTCCTTTAATAACTGGAAAGATCTCCAAAATGCATTTCTATCATAAAGTCTGATATTTACTGCTGAGAGCTGGATCGCTTTTACTAATCTATGATCCCATGACCTTAAGAGTAATTTGCATCAGTCTGTCATCTGCAGAAAACTGGAGCTGCAGAGTAATTAACAACATGACTACCAAAAATAACCCATGTTTAGCTGTGACACACCTGAGAGGAGCTGTATCACCCTGTTGGTCCTCTCTGTGCAGCCTCCTGGGGTCTTTTCCCTCCTGTCAGCATGCTTTTTTCACTGCGTGTCCCATACAGAAAGAAACCACACATAAACTGTAGAGAAAACAAGTGAGATAATCCTTTACTGTCTTATTGGTATTGTGAATTAAATTATATTTGTGGTTGCGAGGTACTCAGTTAAAAGCCACAGAAGTATATAAATACAGATAGAGAATTAAAGCAATGGTATTGCAGTAGAAGCTCGGGTAAGAAATCAGATCCCTTCAGGTTTTTACTATCCAAATCACAGACTTAACTGGAGATTCCTACAGATTTTCTTTCTACATGTTGTGGCTGATTTTTTTGTCTGCCATTGCCTCCCTGCTGTCTCCAACACAAACTACACAATAGTTCTCCCGGGCTCTAATGGAAATTCTTGAGTTAAGTTAAATGATTTAGAGAATCACCACACAAACTGGGAATTTGATTTTATATTAGGCAAAAGAAATAGTGTACTGTAAAGTGATTTTACTACATTAGATGCTTATCAGTGTTCAACTTCTCGCTGAGTACGGAAGTATACAGGTGAACGCCATACAAAAGGCTCTGAAGGACCTCTATTTTAGGATTTCTTTCAAATCTTAACTCAAACACAAATGACCTTCACTTTGATTGTTGCTGCCTCATTAACCCCTTTCTAATTTTCTTTTGCAGCAACAGCAGTTGCTGAGACCTTCTCTTCTCAGACCAGAGGTACCACTATTTTCCGTTTCTTAAATATTTCTATAACTTGTTTAATGGCTTGTACATAATTTCCTAATAAAAACCTGTCTATCTTAGGTAATTTTTCCCCCCTGACTCTCTTAGATGAAAAGGAAAGTCCTGACATTGTTACCCCACTTATGTTGTTGTAATTAAATACATTTAATTTACTGCATCTTGGTATTTTCCCCTTGAGCATCTTTCAGTTTTCCCATGGACTGCACCACTCAGACTGAAACTTTTCCTAGCTTCATGTCCAGCTTCACAGACAGAATAATTTCCTCACTGTCCAACCACAGTCTGTTTTCAGATGTCGGTCAACTGATAATTATTGCACCTAGAAATAAACTAAACAGTTGGCCTGCCAATGTAATGGAAGCATTAGCACACTGCTGTGAAGTACAAAGGCCGCTCTGGTTTATAAATCAAATACTTTCTATTTCAAATCTTTTAGACCCAGTATCATTTCCAGAATAAGCAACAGAGCAAATTTAGCTTTTGTGAGACTTTGCTATCAATGGTAGCTTTGTGGTAGAGAATGGTGATCGTTTCTGCAGTCATCATAAGTAATCACAACAAGATGCTCTGACACAACTTCATCAGACAGGAGAAAAACCTCTAGGAAGCTATGAGAGAGAGCCGATGTGCAGTGCCTTGCCAAAACCCAAGCCCTGGTGCTCTGTGTGGATACTGGAGTTCAGAGATATTCCACAGAGCAGGCTAATAACAAACAGTGTGTGAAAGGAGCTTAAGGGCGTTCTGGTGCTTTTGTAGGATACAGACAAGCACTTAGCTTAGTCCAAGGTTGCTCATGATTGTTGATGGTTGAGAAAACATTACAAGAAGAGACCTGGCAAACTGTGAGTAAAATAGCCCTAATCTTTCAATGCAGTGTTTTCCTTTGACACACAAGAAGTGACAGCACATTTTCTGTGAGTCCAGTTTACTGAATGAGGTTTTTGTACAGGATAAGTGAGGCAGTGTCCCACACCAGAACAGCGTCTGCATTTTAGCTGACTTAGAATAGTCACTCCCGGGGAATACACGAGGGAAGGGGTCATTTGAAGCTCCTGTTGGCTTCTCATTATGTTTCTTGACAGTTGTCAATGTTCCTCAAATTGCTATTATTTTTTATTTTGCTTGTTTGCATTTTAAGATTGTGTTCTTTGTGCCTTTTTCATCACTCATTACTGTTGCATTCAATCAGTGTTTCTCTTTTGACAGGAGTTAAGTATGGAGTCTGGCATTGATCCAGGGCAGGAATACTATGGGCAAGATTACTACAGTTATGAGCACGGGTATATTTTCATTTTTCCTATATATATGTGAAAATGCTGCTGTTCCAGGTTGGTGATGTTTACTATTACAGCTGGAGACTTTCCTTCCCCACAGGATTACTTTAATTTTTGAGTCCACAAAGATGTGCTCTGACAACAATACTCTTTTTAAAAGTTAAAGGGGCGTTGTAGAACTCCCTGCTTCTTTAGGAATCTAATTATTACACTGCAGAGTGTATATCCTATCTATCATGCTGTTTTTATATTCACTTTTTTATTTGCGTATATCTCCTCTCTTGGAAATTAATTTCCATCATCTCCTCCCCTTTTGTGGCTCAGCAGCCTCACTTCAGTGACTGATGCTTCCTGCTCACAGCTTCCAGCCAGCGTCTGGCGTTTTATCTAGGAAAAATCTGTTCTGATAATGTCCATCCAACTGCAAGCTCTTCCAGAATTATTGCTGTTCTTACAAGCTTGCAGGAATTCTCCAGAACTGATCCCAGGGAACCTGCTTTTTCATCCCCCAGTTTCAAAAAGAGCCCCAGAAAAATCAGGTACCTGGAAAGGAGGTCATTGCAACTTGGGGGATTTTTGACTGATCCTAAAGACCTGGGAATTTGGGTTGCCCTCCAGTTTTAATGGGCTTACAGCCAATTGCAATAGTAAGAGGTTTTGGACTGCGTTACTGTTTAGGAAAAAAAAAAAATCTTCTCAAAGGTAGCGAGAAAAGAGAGCAAAGAAATTCTTGTCCTTTTGAGATGTGAGCATGTGCATTTGTTGCTGTGTGTGGAGACAGACATTGACATGTTGGTGCATGTAATGAAAAGACAATGATGGTTTTGCCAGATATGAACTGCCTCAGTATGGGAGCCGCCGCAGATTGCTGTCTCCTTCAGGGATGTATGATGAGTACGGGGAAGTCATGGTGGAGAATGATGGTGGCTACTACTATAGTCCACACGGATCAACAGCAGAAGAGGTAAGCATCTCTGGTGTATTAGTTCCATCTCTGCAACACGGTGAAGGACCATTAAACCTTGTCAAATATATTTTGCAACTGATTAGAATGTTGCGTTCTTTATAGATGGAATAAGCAGCCCTTCCAATGTTAATAATTGTTTGCCCTTCTGAGGACTGGTAAAGTTTGTGTCAGCACCTCTGTCCCTTATTCTAGAAATAAAAAAGAATTGCAAAGTTTCTTTTAATAGCCACATCTACTTTTCCTCAATGTAGATTTCTAGTTCAATGAAAAATCCACATAGCCTTAGGTAACTCCGTTTTATATTGTTAACCAAATGGGATATTACTAATATTCAGCCTATAACTGGTGATTTTCCACTGAGAAAAGCAGTCACCTAGACTAATTTATCATAAAGTTCACAGCTGAATATAAAGAAATTTTAAAATGTCAGTGGCAGACGGAAGAAAGTTGATGTAAATGTTCCTCTTTTTTTAATCTAATAATCAGAAGTACTAGACTCTTAATCCATCACATTGGTTTTAATGAAATGAGAAGAGATAACATTTTTGAGCCAGTATTTTTCCCTGTTGCAGAGTAAGGTAGATGTCCAGCCTATTCTAGAAGTAAAACTTTCCCCATAACTTTGGTAAAAAGCTAAACTAACATCGGTGAGTTAGTTTTGGTGCCGGGAAAAAATGTTGCATTTGTTCCTACTGGCCTATTTTGGGATACAAGTTTTCACAATAACTATCTTTCAAATTGTAATCAAGTTCATTTTCGTAATTTGCAGGGGATGAGTCAAGGCAGAGGTCCTTCAAGCAGAGGTATAAGCCAGACAGCAGGGGCTCAGATAGAAAGTAGACCTTTAGGAGGTGGGATGGATCTAAGACATGGTCCTGGAAGAGCATATAGGACCAGCCAGGGAAAAAGGAAACTGAAAGCAGTGATGCATTTAAGTCGCTTAGCAGTCAGTGCTCACAAACCAGTAGGAAGAACAGAGCCTGCTCATTCTCCATGGAAGAAAGCAAAGATATTCCCAATGATTCTGCAGAAAGTGAAAGGCAGTAGGAAAGATTCCAGTTATGCCAAGTTGATGTCAGCTCGCCAAGTGGATGGTGAGAAAAGCATGATTATCAGGGGAAGTTACTTCCAGAAATTGACAGATGACCGACCTTCGATGAGGAAACTAAATCACGTGTTAAAACGCATTAGTGTCTCTAGAAAATTTCAAGAGCCTATTGGCAAAGATTCAGTGCATGCAAGAGGAGAAGGAGAGGAAGAATATGAAAGAGATGAAGCAAAATCAGGAGTTTCAATAAATATCACAGCAGAAAGTGAACACGAGGACAGTGATTATGAGAAGAAGAAAAAGAAGAGAAGAAAATACACCTCAGATGAGTCATCCATGAAAAGTAGTAGCTCTGGCTCGGAGTCTGAAGATAAAGACTACTTGAAAATAACTCTGGACCAGGACGAAGCCACTGAAAGTACTGTGGATTCGGATGAAGAAAATGGGTACGATTTTGGGGATTCTGATGATGATTCTGGATCTAGCTCTAGCAGTGAATCAGAGGAGGAATCATCTGAAGAGGATGATGATCAGGAAGACTCTGACAGTGATGAAGATGGTAGCCTGTCAAAGAGCTCATCTACGCAGAGTTCGTACAGCAAATCAGGGACTAGTGAGTCTAGCAGTAGAAGAAACACTGAAAGGTCCAGGATGAAAAGCAGGGGAGGTAGCTCTCATGGCAGAGTGAGGCAATCCAGCCAGAAATCAAATATTAGCTCTAATGCATCAGGTAGTGACAGGGACACGAGCTACAGGAAAACTTCAGGATCCAGCTATAAGAGCAAAACCTCCTCTGCCAGCCTTGACATAGAAGACACAATAGAAGAGGTGTCAGAAGAAGATGAACAAGTGGACGTGGAGCACGTCAGCACAAGCCCCGATGAGACAGCAGAGAACTCAAATAAGGCAGTTTCTGAAACATCTGCCAATGCAAGAAATGCTGCTACTGAAGAAGACAAGAGAGGAAAATCAGCTATTAATGGTGAGGATGGCATGGATGAAAGCACGGAAGAGGTTGATACAGATGCTAGTGACAGGGAGGAAACTATCAGTAAGAATGAATCTTCTTGCCTAGAAAGTGAAATCAGTGTTACTTCCAAAGGTACTGAAGGGACAAAAAGCACAACGAGTGCCACTTCTGGTAAAACTGCTACTTCCCCTGATACTGACAATCAAACTTCTGACAACAACATGAAAAAAAAGAAAATAAGAAAAAAGAACTCCCAGGAAAACAGTCAGTCTCAGTCAGGTGAGACCCTGGATCCTGCGGTTACGGAGTCAGAGACTACTGGTGATTCTACATCCTTTTAGAAAGGAGCGACAGTAGGTGTACGTTTTGCAGTAAGGAGTGATCTTGTTTGCTGTGCCTTCTGTGTGGTCTTTCCTAAGCAATACACGCTTGACTAGAGACGGCCAAAAAGAAAATGTCAAAGCTTATTTCTTCAGCATTTGAACCCTGTATACTGTCTTAAGGATAGAACTGTAGCAAACCAAACTAATATAATTCCTCTGAGAGACTACTTGGGTATACTTAGTTGTGGATATAGAAAGACTAATTTTCATTGAGCAGTGGCAGGACTACTTCTTTTCCTCTGCTGATTTCAGTAATGTAGTTAAAGATGCATTATGTTGATTCTCAGATTTAACCCTTTTTGCATTATGCACATTGTGAAGCGAAGTAACATTGCATTTTGCATTAGCTGTGGTGGATAGCTTGGCAGACCCAATGGCACAAACCTATTATGGGCCCTATGTTTGTGTAGGTTATGTCTGTCACAAAATGGTATACTGCAGGAAGGAAAGGAGCAAAACATGGAATTCAGTGAAGAAAAGGAATGATGATGAGGATGAAAAGACTTAGAAGTCATACATGGTTTCAGTTTATGTTCCCCTAACATAGAACAATTGCTTATCTTCAAATTAGTTCTCTGCTGTAAACATTAGTCCTGTTTGCAGGGAGGACAACTGAAATTGTAGCAAAGCGACACTCCCCAAACCGCAGAGTCTTAATAGCAGAGCTGGGATTAAACTGTTTCTGGTTCATAGGATTCAGGTTTCAGGTACCAGTGACGTACAAGACAGGAATGCAGAGGTACACGTACAAACTGAGCTTGGTCAGAAAAGGAAATGGATTACATTTTCCAACTTTTCCTCTTCCCACCTAACAGTACTTTTTTTTTTTTTTCAGACATCTGTTTAAAAGTTTGAGATGTGTAAAAGCAAAATATTGCTGAAGGTTGCTCTCATCTGTGTTCTATATTTTGGTATCTGCCTATTAAAATTCAATAACCTGGAATATCTGATGCCATTCAATAGAGAAATCTTGTAGCACTTTCATTAGCCCAGTTCCACTCAGAATGAGTGGGATTGCGTAGGAAGGACTTCTGTTACTGGCAGAACCAGTGGCCTTTGCGTTTTCGTATACGAAGCAACCTCTGCATGATGTACTTCCTCATGGAGCTCTTCTCCGTGCTGTGAGCACACAGAGTGTGCAAGCTTGGTACACACACAAGCTATCCGTGCTTTATTTACCTTGTATCAAAAGCCAGCGAGCTGTTTCTCAACTGCTAGATTTATCCAGATAAACCTAAATAAAATTAAAGCTTTCAGCCAGTATTGCCTTAGTCTTGTGAGTAAAGCTAGCACAAAATCTGGCACATGCACCAAAGCTCTGCCAGGAAGTCTCTGTTAGACAGGGGAGAGAAAAATGTTTCAATTTTTAAGATACTTGAGCCTGCTGTGGAGTTGCCCAGGCAGAACAATTGGTGTTAAGCTGCAAAGTGTGATACTAACTTTTCAACTACTGTCTTTAATTCCAGTTGAAATGTGAACTAGGTTTATGATCACTTACCTCCTTTTTTGTATTCCCATATAGCAAAAAGTTGTAGCTGCACACAGTGTAATGTAAATCCCATTTAAGACAGATGGTCTTTTTATCCACCTGAATATATCTGTGTGAAGAAAATTGTATGTCTTTACCAGGAACAAAAGAATAGGCATCTAAGCAATTTGTACGAAGTGTAACTTCTCAAAAGCTTAGAGAAATCATCACCCGTTTGTACTGTGCATGACTTTCTTTCTCTAAAAACTGGCTTTTCTTGTGTGCATGTGTATGTATTGCAGTGGGAGTTAACTGTGATGGTATCTGCTGCTTTACTGAAATAACAGTGTCTTCATTGTTAATTCAAGAATGATAGTAGCTTGTTCCAGTGTGCTGCAAGGAGACATTTATTTAAAAAAAAATCAATTATAAATTAAAATAAGTAAAGGGTTTTGTGTAATCGCTGTTAGTACAAAGTCACAGCAACATGAAAATTGTTTGCATAAACTCTTTAAAAAGATATGAATTATATAAAATCTAAAGTCTCATTCTCCACCATCTTCCATTTAATAACAAAGCATCTCCATTGATTCCACTGATTGGAACTTGCACAAAGCTTTATATCAAACTTTTCTGGTTTTAACCAGCCAATTATGCCAACGTCGTGCCCAAGAATTCCCCTTATGTAGGTCCCAAGATCTTTCTCTTGATGTGTTGTGCATATAAAACAGACCTGCGTAATGCCATTTCTGCACTGAATTTACAATGTAGTAATACTCTGGAAGAAGATTTCTGAGGCCTTCCTAGCATTTACCCATTAGTGCAGTAGTTTCTGAGTAGTATCGCTTACACAATGGCTTCATCATCTGTGCCTTCCAGTTTCTGTTAAAGGGGTTATTTATCTCCTGGTTTTTCATCTCTCTCTGTAAGACAGACTGAGATATTACTCTATCAAAATACGACTGGCTTACCAATATCGTACTTTACAGAAGTTTTCATTCAGAAAGTAAGATCTCCATTCTCGGGATTCTCTAAAGAAGGTGCATTTCGACTTAATGGGAACACAGCTGAATGCATCTTTAGAAAAAAAAAAAATAAAACACCAAATTTGTCACTACTTTCCACATCTGAAGAAAAACAACACAATTTTTATACACACTATCTGACTCTCATTATGCAGTTCATGGACTAAAATGAATTTATCCGTCTTACAAGTTTTTAGTACAAAGTATTGTTTCTGTGTTCAAGCATTAGGTACATAGGGGCACACAGTGGTAATCAAAACAATTAAGAAATATCTGTGTACAACCTTAGAGGAAGGGTAAAAAAGACCAAGTAAATAAAAATTCATATTAGTGTCTAGAAAAAAGACAAGATAAATAACAGATAGAACAAGGGCAGGAAAACATAAGAAATAGTGCTGAGATTTAACAACATTTCTATTTATTGTCAGTGGGCCAAAAAGAAAAGGATCAAGCTGATAGTCGACCCAGAGTATGAGACCAGCTCCACTGGAGAAGACAGCGCTCCCGATTCCAGCCAGAGGAATCGTATTCATAACCCGAATATTCAAAACAATATCAACGGTAATATCTACATTGCACAGAACGGCTCAGTTGTCAGAACCCGTCGTGTTTGCCTTGGTAATAATTTAAAAGTCACATCTCCAGTGAGGCTGGGGAAACAATTCAAGAAACTGGACAAGCTTGCAGTGACACACGAGGAGAATGTCCCGCTGAACACGTTGTCAAAGGGACCATCTTCTAGTGATAAAGTGAACACAAGACCTTGCAGTGTCTCATTTGCTTCCTCTACAATAGGGGCCGAAAATACAGCAACAAAGCCAGGGGGCTCCAAAATGAAAAGCACAGAAGAGCAAGAATCGGTTGTTGATAACGAGGATGTCAAAGAGCCGTTGGAGTCGCACAGTGAACATACACAGTCAGATGAAGAGGAGCTCTGGATGGGCCCTTGGAACAACCTTCACATACCAATGACAAAACTGTGATTTTATTTTTTTTCTTATTTTAATTTTTACTTCCGTTTATAAAGAAACTGCGCTTTTTATTGTCACTGAGGAAAATGTATGAAATTTGTATTGTGCACATACATTGTATACTACAAATTACATGCTTTAAAGTTTAAAAACAGAATTTGCACTCACATTTGTACCAATTAATTGTCCTTCCCAACGACTGACAGGCTCCCATTTCACTAAACAATTCTTCATTTAAATTAATTAGGGGTTTTTTTGATCTTGATTTATTGTTTAATAAACAGTAAACTACTAATAAATGCACAGCAACATTTGGTTAACTTTTCAGACAGTTCTATATATGCCTAGCTTGTTTTTCTGTGTGGTACTTGTGGCTATACTGTTTAGATTTGGAAATTGTCTATTTATGTTCGATTTTTATCCAGAGCTCTTGATGCTGAAATCAGAGTAATAAATTAAAAATAAATCCATGAAAGTCAATGGAGCAAATCCTCGGCTGGCTTAAATTTGAGTAACAATACCAAAGTCGACAGTGATATACCATTTTATGTAAACAGAGGATCTCACTCAACACCCAGCTAGCAAAGTTATGTAAGAATGGAATCAGAGTTTATAAGAGTATAGCACTGTTACATAGAAAAGTGGAATAGAAGATTAAATAAGATAAAAATTTCAAAGAGGAAGGTAATGTGTAGCAATTAATCTTATTCAGAGTTTCCTGGCCATGGTTTGTTCATTTTCTTTTGTAAATTAGCTCATTCCAATTTTCTTCTCTAGTCAATTTTTCATCTTTTCATCTCTTCCGACATCGGTTCTGCTTCCTTCTTTACACGGTCTTTAGCTCTGGTTTTTATGCTCCATCAATAATTGTCATTCTATGGCTATATTCTTCCAAAATAAACCAGGATGATACACTTTTCTGTGTGATACAAATAGGCATTAAAGAGTAATTAATAGGAAGGGGATGGATAAATTTTCAAGCCCAGCTAGCTGTTGGGTTAAATGGTACAATCACCATTCCACTCCAATAGTGTTGAACATAAACTTGCTGATAAGACAAATGGATCACAATGAAGAGAAAAAAAAGTGAATATTTTACAAGGCTAATATGCATAAATGGATCTTTGAAGGGCAAAGGGTGTCAGAACACACAGAGAATTGTTTCAAAAACTTTAAGGAAGCATGATTTGTGAAATACACTACATAAATTTTGACACCTGCTTATAATTTCTATTTGTACCTCAAGGTAGTGAGTGTGTTGTGTTACAACTTGAATAAGGAGCTGATAAATGCCACCGTTCATAATAACCAATACCTAAAAGACATTAGCAATACAGAGCAAAATATTTTTCTCCAATAGGATATAGGAAAGAAAAAAAGAAGATACATATTTACGTGAGAAAAGTTGTCCTGTTGTATTATGCAAACTTTTTTTCAGGATAAGATCAAACTAGTCATGAGAACAATATGGATGGATACCTCTTGAAAGATAGGAAGAGTCAACAGATAAATGTGTGCAATTAGTAAGAAAATGATTGGCATCATCATTCTTTCCCTGTTGCTATAGTTGAAGTTTCACCACAAGATCCAGATGACGATGACTGTTGGTTCTGCTCTGGCAGTAAATGGACCTCTGCTACTGTGATTGTGTTTGTTTTCCCCTTGCACAGGTTCTCTTCCATGAGACTTAATATTTGTCTTTAAAAGCTGTTCGCATGTTATGCCAATATAAATGTGACATTTCTGTCAAATACCTCCTTTTCAAGCTGAGGTTTCCAACCAAATATTTTGAGAGACGGTGCTTGTTTTTAGGCATCAGAAATGCAATGTAGCCTAGTGTGCAAGGAAGAAAGAAGAAAAAAAAAGACAAGAAAAAAGGAAAAAAAAGACTGGGTATTTCTTTCTCCTAACTCTTTTATCTTGGCATATTTGCACTTGGTACCTAACAAAAAGTAGCTGTTTGGAGTTTAGCTAGAGTCTGAACATATAGATAAGAATGACTGAAGAAAAAAGAAATCTATTCTTTGAAAGAACTAGTAAAATATTATATTTTAATCCTGTTTAAGATACTGTTGTTGTTTCACTACATCATTTTTATTGCAAGATCTGTCTGTTCAGTTCTTACTACATACTTCAGTAATGTCATATGCTTTTTAGAGAAACATTTTCTCCAAGCCACTCTCAGTTTTCAGAGGGGAAAAAAAAGTTTCTTTTTCTAGAGACTCACAGCTGTACCAGCTTTAGCTCTAGCTCTAGCTAGAAGGATTTTCAGTGAAGGATTTTCAGGCCTAACGCTGGTGGTCAATAGTGCTGTGCATGCTTATCAAAGGCAAAACCTGTCAATGCCGTCTCCTTTGTGCTGTCCAAGCGCTCAGAACTTTTCCCACAATGCAAAGAGCATAAGAAATTTCACTTTCTCAGCAATGGGTGGGGTTTATCTAAGATCTAGACTGTTTTTAGCTAAACTTGTAGTGACATTCAAAATCTTTAATACTGTTGGTAGAGGGCTTTGTGAAGTCTTTCACAGGAGCAGAAGATTTGGGGGAGTATTTTTTTTTAATTTCCTATGGATCTAATACTGTAAATCAATACAGAATTTGAATCTTATTTTCTGGGGGTGCCATACTGTAAATTAAAACAGATTTTAGACTGTGAGCAGGCAGTGGATGCCAGAACCAACAGCAATAACAGTACAGATTGATACAGTAAAAAAAGATAACTTCTACCTTTCCTTTGGGAAGTGAAGTATTAGCATGGCTTTGGTGGATACAGTAAGTAGAATAACGTACCTGGGTCTTGGTATACAATTTACAGCTATTTAACCACTGAAATTTGTGAAGCTAATGCAAGGCATGAGCATTTTCCCCTGGGTGGCAGAACTACTCACTGGCTGACCGTTCAAGGTGATAATCATTGCTCCTGACATCAATTTAATTTGTAAACTCCTCCAAGCAGGCAGTGATAGTTTTGTGGTTTAGTACAGCATCTGCTACATTTTCAGTATAAGCAAGATTCAGATGACCGACTGTGCAGCTGTAGAAGGGCAGTGTAATGCCCACTGTGGGACAGAACAAGGAATGTCAGGAGAAAAATAGAAACTTTTTTTTTACCTCCTTTGTTTAAGTATATACTACCATGAGAAAGACTGTGACAAAAGCTCCACAGACCTTCTGGGGACCTGTTAAGAAGCTTAAAATATTTATGCATTAATGGTAAGTAGTCCTTGCACCCAGCATTTGCCTGAGTTGGTGTTGGGGAAAGGACGGTGTGGTCGTCCTGGCTGATGCGTGTGTCTGTCTGGGTGCCTTCTGCTGGAAGAGTAATGTCAGCATCCCCCTGCCCCAGGCTGAATCCTTCCAGAACCTGGTTATGTAGCTGGAAAACTTGTGGAGTCAACAAAATGGAAAAGAGATTGAAAAAAAATCGGAATTTTTAGTAATGGGAGAACAGCACCAATCTCTGACACAAATTTCAGCTTACATGATGGAGACACAGCAAGTGGGAATGGGATATTTTGGGCCAGTCACAACCATGAAAGTTCTTTCTGGAAAGTGTCACACACTCCTAAGGGAATACAGCTTGGTATTTAAAAAGGTCTGTAATAGATCACATCCACGGTGGTTCTGGTTTCTTGTGGTGGTCGTCCCCAGGTTGCTTCTGTGTGATGATCTTGGTAAATGGGAAGCAGCTTCTCCCCTTTACATCTTTTTGCCTCTAGTAAATGCCAGTTGTAACTCAAAACTTTACAATGAAGTATATTTTAAAGCTGGTGGGTGGTGTTAAATGCTTCTTACCTTTCAAGATTTATGATTGTGCTGAAAATGGGGGTATACATTTGCATGCTTTCTCATCAAGCCCTAGTTCATGGCTGTACAAAGACACACAGCTAGCCAGAAATAAAAAGGGCTCCTGCTCAGCACACGCTTGCTTGCTGACCTTTCAAATGCTGCATGCAGAAATGGTAACTTTAAGTTACCACTGGCTGTCTTGTTTATAGTCTGAGAAAGACTTGCATTTATTACTAAATATTGATAAACCACAAGGTTTGATAAACCCAAAGAATGGTGCAGTTTATCAAATGAATTTTGGAGACAGCTGGTTCTGAAAAGCCCGTCAGATGAGTACTGAGGCATATTACCTTTTTTCTTTATTATTGGAAGAAAAGCGTTTCAGTAATTTCACTGTTTGGACTAGGAGCATTAAGCCCAGCTGATCAAATGATAAAGCTGTAGCACAGACCTGGATCAATAGTGTAGCAACAACATGAGCAGAATCAGGTAATTCGCTTGTAGCACAACAAACCCGAAGCTTTCAGGGTGGCTCCAGTCCAGACAGCTGGAACGCAGTTTGTCTTTCTGGCACTGATTGTTGCTCTTTCCCAATACACGATAAAATGATACTCTTCCTTTCACGAGCTGCCCAACACGAGCAACGTCAATGCTGCAAATCTTTTGCACATTGTTAAGCAAGAGCCATCTGCGATGGTGCCGTCATAACCAAGATGAGTTGCAGCCTTCTGAGGAGTGCTTGCCTGTCCCCATCTGGATGCCACAGAAACATGTAGGTGGCCATGGCATTCAGGAATTGCTGCCACTGGCTCTGAATAAGCATCCAGCATGGGGTGAGCAGGCATAGGGAGCCCGTGCTGGAGTTCAACAGAAGGCAATGCAAACTTCCAATGCCAGCTGTGTGGAGAGGGCTACTTGGAAACAGTAAGTGGTTCTAGCCTGAGGAGCCAGCAGTTTCCACAGAGATCTGGGGGAACCCCACAGAGCTGCTGAAGAACAAATCCTTCATGGCACTGTGGGCAGAAACATGGAGACCCTTGGAGTTACCATACTTTATATAGGCCTGTAAGATTTAAGCACTATTTGGCTTTCAGAAGATCCTGTTGAAACTCTAGCTCTGGACAGGCTGACCTTGCTTGGAGTGGGTAATAGGTGGTAAGTTGTTTGCGTTGCACACAAAAGTATGTTTGAGGAAGGGACAGTGTCTGTACAGTGGCTCTTTTGTGGTTCTTGAAAGAGCAAGGACAAGATCCTCTGTGAAATTGTTAAAAATCTTTCTCTTCACCCTCAAAGCCCTCCTGAAATGCTTAAAGAATAGGAAACATCATCATCTCTTTAAGGTAAGAAAGGTGAAATTAGCCCTTTTTAGAGCATACTGCTCAAGACTTCGTTCTCTACTCCCAGAAGACTGTGGACATGGTACCTGGCAAAGTCAAATGCAAGGCCAGGTATGGGGCTTATCTCATTGCAGCAGTTATCAGTGCCTGTTCCTAGTAGCCCTCTGAGTGCCACAGAAGTACAATCAGATTTCTGGGGAACCAGGGACGGGATGCTTATAGAGGAGGGCAGCTTTAGTGCAGAACTGAATGCCATGTTGCACTGAAGGGAGATTTAGTTTTGTTACAAGAATATAGGGAGAATATGCACTTTTGCATTGATAACATGGCAAAGCCGTGTTATACATCAGCATTGCGGAGATTGATAATGGCTTATTGGTGAAATCCGTCGTTGGTTCTCCTCAGCAGTTAGATTTGCAGTACGTGTGTGCATCATCTCTGGCTGCCCGTAGATTATCTGTTGTCTTTTGAGGCACATAAATGTCTCACATACTGTCTCCGACTAACTGATGGTTGCTTAAATACACGTGCTAGCAAGTTTCCATTTCAGAGGGCAGTGGTCTTGTGAGAGTTTGGCACCCTGCAGCCAGGTGTCTCATAGGAGAGCTCCCTGCAGTGCAGAAATTTGCCATTGGTCATGTGGGTTGGAGCTGATGGTACTTCATTCGTGTAAGAGTTGGGCCCAGCCTCTCACAAGTCCTGCATTCTGTAACATGCTCCTGTTTGGCAGACTGAGCCACTCCCGTGGAGCTACTGGTAAGTTATATGCTGTGTGATAGAGTCAGTGGTTCCCAGCCACGCACCACTGCAACTTAGCAGTGGGTCACTGTTTTTTGTGAGAAAATGTGGCAAACCCACAGCGTTCAGCGCTGCCATGGTTTAGCTGCTGCTCACCAAGGTAACACTTTAGATTCTCATTAATGCCTGTGTTGAAGGCCAACAGCAAAGTTTAGAGAAAATCTGCTTTGCCATGATTATTTTTAGTATCTAAGAAAGAATTTCTTATTTCCTTGATAAAAATCACCAAGGGAAATTGTATAAAGGTCTTCATTTAATCTGATTAATTTTTCACAGGTAGAAAGATTATTATTTTTTAATGTATTACATTTTAGAAATTAGACCTAGACAGCATCTCTCTAACAGCATTCACAAAGAACTCTTTTATTCTAACATGTTATCTCAGAAATGCTGGTGAGAGGCTGTTTTAATGAAAAAGGAATGTGCAATTTTTAAATAAATAAAATATTAAGTAGGGTCTGCTGTGATTTAGTATTACAAAAAGCTAGCACAGCAGTCCTAGGAAGAAGAGGTAAACAAAATGGTGAATGCTGATTAATCATCACTGTTTAAATTAGGAATGCGAAGCGTAAGAATGCAGTAAACTACAAAACTTAATACCATCATCAAGGCAAGTAAGAATAGTAAATATTTGTCTCTCCCATCAGTTTAATTTACTGATACAAATTTTTCCCTTGCAGACTGAAAAATACGCATAGTTACCCTATCAATATGCATAAATAAATAAATTCTGAGTAGACATTAGGGTGCAAAGTGGCCTGTAGGCACCTTGAAAGACCTTCACAATATGGTGAAGCATTGGTAGTGGCCAGGAATGTTAAGTCCAAGTGAGTCAGAAGCTCAGGAAGGGAATAGAAGTGGTGTTCCCAGTTCTTGTGTTCAGAAGCTACTCTTGGCTCGGCCACTGGCTCCTTCATTTCCTTAAAAAAGGTGGGCAAGAACAGGAGAGACAGGAGTCTGCACAGTGCATGGAGAGATACCCGGCCTAACACGGGTTCCAGAGTATGGCCATGCTGGGCATTGTCCTGCCCAGGCTAATTATCCTGCCAAGATGACTAATTACAGTCCCTTTTCTTCTGGACTAACAGAATAGCCGTGCCCTTGTTTGCTTTCTTTGTGCACGTACGCCTGTGCATCATTACACACACATGCACCCACCTGTCCATCATCCTTCTCCATCTATACATGCATAGCTATAACATAGACTATTCAATAAAACAGATCTTCTTGTTAAAAGAAGCTAATGGCTAAGGAGAGACTACTGTAAATGAAAGATGGAAATTCTGATCAAAAAATTGAATATATCTTAAAGGGGAGAGGAGGAGGGAGCAAAATGATGAAATTCACAGCACTCAGTATCCCTATGCAATACCGTGCTGCCAGACCCTGGCAGCTCAGGAAGCAGGGCCGCAGGGCTGTGGTGCGTGCCGGGAGGACTTTGTGGCAGCAGGCATTCCGCGGCGGTGCACCACCTCTCCCTCCTGGTCCCACATGCTGGACTGGACGCATGCAGTGGCTGTGACTGAAACACAGACCCAGAGCTGCCTGTGTGCTGCCCTGTGCCCACAGGCGTGAGGTGTAGCTCCCACTGAAGCCAGAGCATGGTTCTTGTGATACTGGGAAGGTAACATAGCTAAATAGCTTCTTGTGCCAAAGGAGTTGGGTGTTAGCAGGACACGAAGTTCTCAACTCTGTTCTCCACAAAGACAAGCAAAAACGTCACATTGATTTCAGCAGCTGCTCTGCTTATGACACAGCTTTCCAGCCTTCCTGATAACCTCCACATCTTCAAACTATTGAAGATGATGTCGCTAAAGCAAAAAAAGTCTAAAAAGAAAAGACAGCAAAGCTTCTGAGGTTTAAAAACAAGGTAACAGGCTGCAAGTACAACGAAACACCCCATCTGCTGCTACTGCAGAACGTGTCACCTTGATTTCTTGTACTTCCTTCGCAGCATCCATTCACCTGGCATGTTGCATGAGAAATCAGGTGAGGGCAAGATCTGCATTTTAAGAAATGGGTTGGGGGGGTGGGGAGTAGAAATGGATTAATTGTAGGCTGTGATATATATTCATCTGAGTTCAGCTAGTTTAGCTTCCATAGAAAATATGCTCTATTGTTACAATTTTGGGGCAACAAAATCTAATAAATCATATGAGACAGCAGCTGGAACTACAGTCCTACTAAGGTGCACTTAAGAGCAGGGACTTTGCTGATGTGTAAGCACACCACCCTGCTGCACACACCCTGAGCACATCTAAGTGCAAAACTGTGTCTGCTACAGCTGGATGGGTGTACCTTTTCCAAATTTTAGACCTTTTTTTGCTATCCTATAGACTGCTTGTAAAAATTTTTTTTTTAAAAAAAGGGAGGGGGGAGTATGGTCTTGATACTCAAGGCCTGGGAGTAGTCATATAATGTTGCAGATAGGCTCTGAAAGGATATTATCAACCTTAAGTCCCTGAGAAAGCTTCCTGCTTTGGCCAAAAAAGAAGGGTGTCCATTTGCTGATTAAAATCAAACCAACTCTCAGAATTACATAAACTTGCATTGAATATGTTCAGCATGTGCTGGGATTTTGTGCTGGCAGTATACCACAGATGTTGAGGGCCAAGCTTATCATATGCAGCTAGCCAGGGTAGGTGCCCAAGCACAACTTGCTCGCTAAGCCTCAGTCTTGGTTTTGCTGCAGATCGCTAGGAACAAAGTGATTCCTTTTGCACAGGGGGCAGAGGTTACCAAGATGCTGGCACCCTTAATTCCCATCCTTCATATCTTCTCCTCCAAAGATCACACGCACTTTCTAACTGTTCTTTTTTTTTCCTCTTTTTTTTTGTCCATTTTCAGGAGATCTCTGGCAGCTGTTGAGCAGCTGCGTTGTTTGCATTGTTCGCCACCGGGTATGGATGTATAGCAAAATGAAACACTGGCGTAAGCAGTAATTAGCTATTGGAGGTTAACAAGAAAACATCACCAATACCTTAGCCTTGATTTTTTTCTGGATAAATCAATTAGGGGCAGGCTGTTAAAGTGATAAAGTCTTTGAAATGCAGTAGTTCCCGTAGCACTGCAGTTTCTGAGCATAACTGTTGTTAAACTCCAAGGATGCTCAGTGGACCCACTCACTGACCATGCCTCCATATAGGAAAGCTCTGCACTGCAGTAACATGAATTCTGACTGATGGCAAGCATGTTACAAGAATAGATCATCCAAGAAGAGGGATGGTTTATGAACTAATGAAAAATATTCCTCCAATGCTAGCTGTTGTTGCTGCTGAAATACAGGTTTCTAGTTGTATTTAAAAAATGGAGGAGTGGGTCTCCTGAATAAAGCACAAAAGAACAGACCATCCAGGGACAAAGTATTTCTTACATAGCCTTAGCAAAGCGGACTTCTGTGAGGCCGTTTAATATGAGAATGAGTCCTTGGCACTTCTTACTGATACAGATTTCAGAAACTTAAATAAGAAATTAAAAGGTTTATAACTATTGGAATATGGACCCTTTCTTTTATTGAAGTAGCAAAATGCTACATGGACTTATAAAAGAAGAGTATCCTTAATGAACGCACTGAAGTAACTACAACACTGTAACATGGGACTTGATTTGAAGAGCTTTCTATAGGAAGCTCATTAAGCAAGCTATTCACAGCCGGTCTTTTTCATGCATAGTTAGCTTAGGTCATGTTAGTTCAGGGCTTAAGGCCATATTCCTTTTAAGTGTAAATGTGTAAATGTGTAACTCCTCAGACGGATTCTCCGCTGTAGGTCCCACTCTTGTTTTCACATTTCCCTTCTGGCAGGTTGGTTTATCGGCATCGATTCCATGCTGTTTCTATGAAGGTGTACTTAAAAGCAGATCTTCTGTATTGAATGCCAGAACCAGGACACAGAAATATTGGTTAGTGCTAGTAAAGCAGTCCTGGCTACAGCAAGCATTAGACAAACAAGCTGAGTTTTCAGTGAAAGGTGTTTTTCCAATGAAGGTTCACCATCTAAGGCAGTTTTCTCTGTGTCATTTTTTGCAAGCAACTTCTGCAGCAGGCTTTGCATCAAAAGAGTGTTTGGCCTTTCCTAGCTTCTTTCTCATCTCTTCCAAATATGAAGTAGAAAAATTCCATCTCTGCCATGACCTGTCTGATGATGCCCAATCATTTTTACTATTTTTGGTTACCGATATGTGTTTGGGCTGTGCCCTGATTTGCAAGAACTGTCAAGTGATGACTCCAGAGCAGTTCCTGCAGTTGTACCTATTGGTTCAGAGTTCAGCATCTTGAAGGTAACATTTTGATTATTCTTCCCCAGATGCATTTCCTTGCACTTATCTCTGCTGAAAGTCACCTACCTCCCTTTTTTTTTTCCCACTCATTCAGTTCTGCGAGGTTTCTCTGGAGTGCCTTAGCATCATTGTGGCATTCGACTATCCAAAACTACTGATTTATTTGGCTTTGTTTGCTGTAATGTAGTTTGATTATATTTTCCCTTTTAAACACCATGTTGTTGTTAAAAGTTCAGCCTGAGCAAGCATTCTGCTGATGACTCTACTTGTGCAAACTATCATGTTAACACTGCTAGTTCTAGCCTTTGAATTTATTGATTCGCAAACCCAACGGAGTGGATTAGTTCTCTTTCTTATTCTACATTATAATAAATAAAAACATCTTTTGAAAAAGGTATAGGAAAGAAGTGTTTCAAGCTTTGCAGTCTTGCTTAATAACATATTTCCAGAATCTTTCTAGCTGAATCCAGAGAAAGGAGTGTTAGTTTTGATCTTCTAGGATCACTAAAATCTCCAAAAACAACCAAACAAAAAGATTTCTTATAGTATGACTTCTCATTAATTTTAAAACCAGAGGCAGACTTAAAAAACACTGTTTGTCATGATAACTACTGTTGCTTCTCCTTCAGTGCCCAAACCGCTCCTTACTTCCTCCCATGAGAACCTTCAGAGTGCGGTTTTAAGCAATACTGTTCCTACTGACTCTCTGCTTGATCACTTCAAAGGCATGCTTCTGTGGTGCCTGCCTTCGATGCTGTATTACACATCAACTTTCCATTGACCTTAAACTTGCCAGATTGCATTAAAAAGCTTTCATTTTGTGACATGGCACAGGCATCTGAAGTCTGGCTAGTATTTCAACTAGCTGCTGCTAATTGCCCTTACTTTCAGGAATTCAAGTTCTTTTCTAAGTGATTGTGTTACAGATTTGACTGTGCTTTTATATTTGGCAAAGAGCCCTATTATCTGTAGTCACACCTGTATCTTGCGGGAAGTGTTCACTCCCTGCACTGCAGCATCACTACACCAATGTGCATATATAGCCAGTACTTCCCAGATGCCTGGTCAAAATTAGTCCATCACCAATTAGTTTTCCAACAGTTGTGAAGTAATAATTAGCTCTCCCAAGATTTGAGGACCTCTTTTTTTTCTGATGTTCTTGTTACTCTCTTGTTTTCAGTTTTGCTTCCTAGGGAAACAAGACTTATGTGACTGCAGTGTCCAACCACCTGTCCCTCCTGCTCTGAACAATTTCTAAACCAAATGAGAGATTTCATCCAAATTTGAAGGAGGGTTAATTAAGTTTGCACAAGCTTCAGGAAAATTGACAGCTGGGTAGAGGAATTGAGAAGCAAATGAATGCTTCTGTGCCCCCAGAGAAAGAGAAGAATTCAGCCATTACCCATTCAGTTGGCCACAAGCAGATTGCCAGCCAGGATCCACCTGCTCTTCCATGACTGCTGAAGGTGTCCTGGTGGCCTTGGGATGCCTGGAGTGACTGTGGTGCGGGTGGCAGAGGGACAGATGAGAGAAATCCTTCTTCGCTCGTGGTGCAAGTTACTTTCTTTTCGTACTGTTGTACAGAGCTGAGATCTTAAAAACCACTAAAGAGGCAGTCAGCATTGTCTGATATGCACATCTGCCATGGGATGCAAATGTGCTCATCACTGTTGCACTTTGACTAGCAGAACTTTTCAAGCACTGTCCTCCAGCACAGACTTAAAAACCTTTGACTTTGGGTTTTAGTTAATGTTTTGAAGATACAATAAGAATTTAATATGTTGAGTAAGAATAATTATTTACTCACTTATAATGAGAATTATGGCAGCTGTGTAATACAAGTTTTTTCCCACTAAAATGCAGTTCTAACTAGAATGATAATGTCTCTTCTCTGGAGAAGCTTTGAAAGTAGTTGTGAGGTTACCTACAATCTTGTTTGAATAGGCAGTTAAACCTCAGTTTCATTTTAGTTGCTACCTTCTGTGACTTTCACCATAAACCCACAGCCTCCCACTAAATGTAGTTTCACAATAACAGAGTTTCAATTAGATAGATCCTCAAGGTTTCTTTTGCATTTTAGTAAAGAAAGGCTCTGTACAGACAATTCAAATATTCAGGGTGATATTTATTGACAGTTATATTCACTTCCTAAAAGTTAAAGGGAACAGAGCTTGTGTTTTTAAATCTTGATTTTCAATATATGATCTTAAGTGAAGTCTAGATGCTGATAAACCTTACAGTGTGTGCTGTATCTGAGGTAGAAAGTGGCTTATGCAGCTGTGTAGTATCAAGCTTTCATGGTAGCTGACTGTTAGTAAGAAGTACAGCAAACCATGGTTAAATATGTGCATGTTAGCAGCAACTTTAAATCGTGCTTTTTGCTCTTCTTCTGTATAATGTGTTGCTCTAAGGCAGGCACGACTCCATGGATGGCTCAAGTTCATCAGCACTGGGCCACACATCTCTTCCTTCCCTCACAGCACTCTTCTGTGTCATACTCTCCTTCACGTGCTCTGCTACCCCAACCCCAACCTGCAGCCCACACCCCTACCTGTCTCACAACTTCTCTGCACCCTTCATCTACACCACCATCTGTCTTCTCATGCACTGTGCCCACCACTGGGGACATGTCTCAGCAGGCAAGTTCTCCCAGCCCTGGAATATAATCAGAGGTTTCTACGGGTGGTCAGGTTTTTTGTTTGTGGTTTCTGTTTAGTGGATCAACAAAGTCTCTTAAAATTCACTTTGTTAAGAAAAATTAGTAGGATATCTGTAATTTGCAACTTACAGCATAAAACCAGGAGATGAAAGCATCCAGAACAGCAATTGGACATGAACATAAACGGATACCTGAATTTGCAGATTAACAGCTGCTGCACGCTTAAAAACTTCAAGCCTGAAATGGTCTCTGTACATTCAGCTGCAGAACTGATTTAGTCATCCTTTCCCTCTTCGAAATTATTTTTGCCCTGTAAAGTTGTAGAAGAGTCCACCTTGTGGCATATGCCATAAAAGCAGTAGGCAGGACTGTAATCTTATCTGTCTAATTTGCCCCTCTGGTCTGCAAGTTAAATGTATAATGCTCTGTTAGATCAGAAGCACTAACAAATCAAAGCGTGCCCTGACTTCTGCTTGGAGTTTTGCAATTGGTATTAGAACACCAGAAAGTAAAGACATTAAGACTGCTTCTCTTCCACTTATAGCAGCTCGAAATTTGCAGCTTGTCAGCTGGGGGTTTCATCATAGCTTCTGCAAAACATAGTACTGGAGGGGTAAGTGCAGAGGGTGAGAAAGCTGCGGAGAAGGCATTTTGCAGGATTTTCCTGAAGTCTGAAAAGCTGAAGTGGGGGAGAGGAAACAAGTCAGTGGGTCTGTGCTTCCAGAAATCCCAGTGCTGCTGGGAAAGATCAGAGCCATTCAGCTTGACTGTCAGCACTGAATCTGTTCCTTGGCCTTTTGAAAAAGATGCAGCATCTTTCTTTTGGCCACTGCTACTTTCCTTCTCCTCTTTAATGTATTCAGATTTCTTTTTACTGAAGTGTACGAAAGTCTGCGTGCTGCGTGGGATGGCTTGTGGATCTGCAAATTACTGTTGGCATGTTGTTCATCTTATAATGTGTTTTCTGCTTCACTTCTCCACTGTGGGTGTGTTAAAAACTGTATTTACTAATGAGCCGTTCAGGGCAGTTGTGCTTTGGCTGCTCCATCTCCCTCTCAAAGCAGAGGGCTCTCTTGAGCACACGGTGATTTTTTTTTTGCCAATTCGTCTAGTTCTGACTCTGCCAGGTCGCTCCATCCCCAGCACAAGTGTGATCGCATTCCATGCTAGACAGTAGGGAGAAGGAACTGTAGTTTTTGTAGCATGTTTTTAAGGCCGAATTAGTGTTTAGGCTGTCTTACCTGCTGATGAAAAGAATTCCCCTCTCCTTTGAGGGCTCACACCACACTCTTTTTTTTTTTCCCTTTTTTTTTCTTTTTCTATTTTTAATTGCAGCAGAAGCTGCTCCTGTGTCTTGTTATGTCTGCACAGCAAAGGAGGAATAGAGGAATTCATATCTTAGGGGCTTGACACTCTGCAACTTCAATGCAGCAGCTTTTCTGGGTAAAGCCTGGTTTGATTGTAACTGTTTCCTGCAGTGTGGGAGAAAACAAAAAAATGAGGCCTGAACTATACAATAATTCTGCACTTTTTAAGTAGAGTGGCCTTTAAATGGAATGTCCTTTCCACTAATCCAAGGACCGCCCTGAGGGCTGGTCACACAGACACACAGACCCTCTAGGAGTATTTAAGGACTATAAACTGTTTACCTTACAAACTCACCAAACACGCAGCTGCTGGTGAGACTTCACCCTCACCCTTACCCCTGTAAGGGTCCCTGGTTCTTCCCTTCACCTGGGACCAAGGACAGTTTGTCACATGGGGCGTGGTGGGGTGGGGAGGACATTCTGTCTGATGTGGTCTGGTGACCAGGAGAAAGCCGCATTTCAGATTATTTCTAGAGGACTGGGTGTACCCAGGGACGCTGGAGAGCATATGGATGCCCAGCCTAACCTCCTCATGGAAACAGAGGGGGCAACAGACATGGCTTGCCTGGACCAGTTAAAAGTGGGAAGTCTATAACAAGTAATGTTTTCCCCTTTATGGGAAAAGTCCTTCCATTGGATGGCTCAGGTTGGGCATTTAATGGTCCCATAACTTTTTCCTGTCTGCATCTGTGATTTGGGTACCATAAGAACTACCCAGCTAACATTTCTTGCTTTCTCCATCTTGCCAACCTCCCAATTAAAAAAAAAAAAACAAAAATCCAAACAAACAAAAGTATTTGTTGGGCTGCACTGAGAAACCAACCAAAGGTTTTGTTCATTTCTCTGCAGGGAGCAGAAAATTGTGCCTCTTCTTGGATGCAAAATTGTCAAAAAGGTTTACCAGTGAGAAGAGAGGGCAGACAGAGGTGAGACACTGGACAGTTGTCTGTGATGCTATAGAAACCTCTTAATTTTAAGTATGCCTGCACTGAAGAGGTGATTTGTGTGTGTGTGTGTGTGTGTGTACGCTCGACCAATTGCCAGATGTGAGATGCAAAATGGATGGGGCCTTTTTCACTTGTTTCCACCACCCCGTACTTACCGCATGTCAGTGCAGAGCAACAGCTCAGTCTCTGCTGTTCTCTGTGTGAGGACACATACAATACAATCTCCAGATGACCAACGGCCTTTCTTCCAGCCCAAGATATTTGGCTTGATATGGGGGGAAAGGAGTAAAATTAGTGCCCTGTGACAGAACTGAATACCAGACTATCTGTGCTAATGCTTCTTTCTCCAGGAAACAGCTAATTTGGCATTTGGTCATATGACATCATTTTTGTGTGACAAGACTTGTATTCAAGCCAGCAGCACTTAAAACCACTTTTAAAATTATTATTGACATTTCTGTGTTCTGTCAAGTCTATTTCCCGTGTTATAGGTTTATTTAATTGAATGAGAAGGTGCTGAAAAAGTTGCAGGTATTCACTTGCTAAATACACTGAACTCCTCACCTGTGTGCTTGTATTGTTCCAGTTCATTATCCATGAGGCTACAGCAGACTAGAGCTGGGTGAATAGTTACTGATCAGCTCATCTGAAGCCAAGAGGCCCATTCTCAAAAGGATGCAAGTAAACTAAAATAGTGGAAATAAGAGGCCTAACTCTGAAATTATATTGCCGCTCTGAAATATATATTCCCACTCTGAAAGTGCCTGATTGTGGAGGCTGGTAGCCTCAGTAAGCAGTTTCCTTGGGTTTTGGCAAAGTTCCCTAGGTACCGCTTTACATGGGCAGAAAGCGTTTTCCTGGGGCACGTGCCTGGAGGCTGAGCCCAAAGGCAGCTCAGGACCGCTCTGAGTGGCTGTTCCAGGGGATAGGCAACAAGTGGAAGGGTCCAGACTCCTGTGAGGAGTCTGTGACACTGTGATGCCAGTGTCTTTCAGGGTGAGGGAAGAGAAGTGCAATTTTTCTAGTCGCTTCACTTCATTCTGGAATTGGGGGACCCAGGGTATATGTGGATCTGCCCTGGGGTCATCTGCAGAGTTGGTGCCTAGCTGCCTCCCTAGGCAGGGTGCTAATATGTCCTGGTGTAAATCTGTTTGCTGCTTCTGATGGGCAGTTGTTCAATATTCAGCTGTAACACATGTCCATATGAGGACCAAGCAAACCCTTGGATCAAATCAGTGTACCAGGTGAGACAGCAGCATTAAGCTCTTGGTCAGACCACCTCGCAAGTATGCTGTGAAGGCACTGGGAGCAGAAGACCTCCATACCTTCTGAAAGAGCTGTGCAGACCAAAGCTTGGGGGTAATTGTCTTAGATGTCCCTGTATACAGCTCCACAACGAAAATATATAGCTAGGACATTCCTGTTTTGCTGGGGGGTGGGGGGGTGCTTTATTTGAGGATAGAGCCAGTTTTGGAAGTTGAAGCAGCCCTCGGACAAAGCAGCAAGATTCAAGATGCATACTAGTGGGAAGCTGAGCAGTGACCTACACCCCACACTCTACTTCTGAGCCCTCCTTTGCTACAGTGTAATAGTGGTACAAAACAAAGGCAGTTAAGTGAGTGGTTCTTTAGAACAGGGTGGGAGTTTGTTGGGTGGGGTTTTGGCCAGCCGAGAAAGCTCTAAGGAGAATAATCCTTGTGGGAAAACAGAAGAGTGAGATTTTTTTGGTCCAGTTTAGAAGTCTTCTGGAGGGTTTCTGAGCTGTCTTCTACCCTTCTCACTAGATGAGTTTTTGTGCAGTCTGAGTAGGGACCAGAAGATGTCACCACAGGACAGTAGGAAAGCAAGCAAGAGCCTCAAGTCCTCTTAAAAACAAAGAGGAGAGTGCTAGATCTATGCAATAGCCAGCCCAGGCAACCTCTAGGGCTTCCGTTGTTGGATTGATATTTAGAAAACTGTTGTGGGCTTTTTTTTTTAATAATCAGATGAACATGAACACAATTATGGTAAGAAAAAAGCCAAAACCCTTGTAGTAGTTGCTACACTTT
>Ga0065711_1026254_pt1 | contig 85490 bp, 67 predicted proteins | sample Hoacrofraction12_FD_59098 | JGI IMG/M metagenome (GOLD analysis project Ga0065711, IMG submission 59098) | Hoatzin crop microbial communities from Cojedes, Venezuela - Epithelial fraction 12 v2 (version 2) | ecosystem: Host-associated > Birds > Digestive system > Esophagus > Crop | place...
CCCCGATATTAACAACAAAACTGTAACACTGCTTGGCTTTAAATAACAATTCTAACCAGCTTTTGCAGGTTGTTGTAAATTCTGCTCTGCCCCAAAGAGTCAAGGTTGCAACCACGCCGGAATGAAGACCATTGCAGGCAAGTGATTTGTGTCAGCATTGGTCAACCCAGAGTTTTACTAAAAACATCATTATTTGAGAAATCATTTCTGCCTGCAGTGAGCATTATGGGCGTAAGGCAGGCAAAGTTCCCAGTGAGGTGCTGGGTCTGCTTGGATAAAGCCCCGAAAGACTAAATAAGAAACATACCAGGGTCGTTAGCGAATGTGCTGCTCTCTTTAGCAGAAGAGGCAGCTGGGCTCACACAAAGCTGTGGTGGTGACAGAACGATGCATCTTTTGGTTACGCTGCCAGTCCAACGCTGGTTTACCAGCACTAGACTCAACATGTGCAGGAAGCCCCTTTGTGAGCTGATGAGCTCCTCCTGACTCCGAGGTTCCCCACTGTCAAATCTGACCACAGACATGGGTAGTGGGTAAACAAAGCTAAGAAAAAAAATTACTTAATGAATCAACAGCTAAGCAATTAATGCAAATGCCTGCCCCACAAGTTCTTCATGTAGCAAACTCGTATGAGTTAAATGCTCACCTCGCATGCATGTCACAGAATGGAATTATTCCCCATCCACGTTAACTGAGACAATTACTGAAACGCCAAGATCAGATTAGCTACTGCATCCTGAAAAGAACAAAAAAGAAAAGAAATCATTGCCGCAGCAAATTGCAGAAGTGTTAAAAGGCTCAAAAGGTTGTTCAACTCGTAGACAATTTTAAGTAAAGCTAATAAAACATGGACAGTTCATTATTCATTCATGAGAAAAGGCTGAGTTCAGACACAGCATTTCAGCAGGGAAGACGGTCTATAATATCCTGTCTTTTGTCCATCATTTCCATGATCTCCATACGCATCTTGTTTATGTAGCAATTCTTTTAGCGCACTGAAGACCATCCCAGTGAATTCAAAGAAGAAATCCTCGCCGTCTTAACAGGCTTTAAATCCAGTCCTGATCACCCTATTCCCGGTTCTGGGATGGAGCCCTGCAGGGTGCAGGAACCTCATGCTGACAGTGCTCAATGCTTTCCAGGGAATAACCTCTGCCTTGTTTCACTGAATCCTTAATAAAAGCCTGGGTCTGCTCCTCCTGAGTTCAGTTGCACAGTTCCCTTTGCCTTTAATTTGTAGCAGGACTGTAGGATCCAGATCAAATGCCACATCAGAAGATTTGTGACCCGTTTTCTGGCTCTGGTTCTGACAAGCGTCGTCAATAGTGGTGTGCAGATTACTCTGGTCATTTGTTCTTCACTCAGACCATCCATGGAAACGGCGAGGGAATTTCCCTGTTTGCAAAGTACCTCGATACTGCTCATGACAACGGTCGTGAGCCAAGGCTGCTGTGGCCTGGGGACATGCTGCCTTGGGCACTCAATGCTACAGTGAATTGAGGTTTCCAAAGGTGGCTAGAGAATTTGGATACAAATTATGGGAATTTTAATAGGTGTCCAAACCACCAAGGCAAGTTTAAAACATCATCTTTAAGCACCGCTAGCGATAATCACACCGGCTTTTTGCTCCTGTCATGTTTTCCTGCGTATCCGGTTAGTTGTTATTTCTGTGTATGCTCCCTGCCTCTTTCCAGGCAGAGACCTTCTAGCTGTAAAGCTTCCAGGAGTGTAACCTTCTGTCAAATGAGGCAAAACACCAAACACTTAAATAAATAAGCATCATCAGGGTTCATTGAATAAAGATTTTGGTTCAGCAGAGGCTGTTCTACGATTTTACTGATCTGATGCACCTTATTTTCATCGTCTCCTTTTCCTGCCTGAGTGCCATTTCTTGCCATTTAAAATTGAATCTCCTGATTTGACATTTTCTCCTGTTCTCCATGCCAGTTGCTGTAATTACAGTTCTCCCACTTTCCAACGCATTTTTAAACACTTTTTTTTAATCATTTTTTTCCCCAGACTGAAATTTATTTGTAAATTTGCAGAAAAATATCTCCTAGTGAAAAAATGACTACCATGGATTATTGAAGGGGGGAGGGAAGGAAAATAGGATAGGGAGGGTTATCGCTTGTACAGGGCACAGCTGGGCTAATAAAGGCAAACAGCAAGTTTCAGCTCTAAGGGCTGGCCAGGTCTCTGCAACAGCAGACAGAGGATGGTGACCCCCCTGAGGTGGGCATCATCTCTGTGTTCCCACTGCTGGGTGCTGCGCAAGCAGAGGTTTTTTGCTTGTGGCTGTTACTTCTATAGGCTGTCGCAAAACAAATGAAAGCAACAAGAACTTCATAAGAAATAAATATAGACCATCAGATAATGAAAAAATGGTACCACAAGGACATCAAGAACAGGCCAGATGCGCTTTCAGTTTGATATTTTAACCTGGCTTTCCTAAGGACATAAGCCCATGGAGTTATGCTGGCTGTTGATCTGTTCATCCCCACTGACTTTTAAACCCCTTGGTGAAACTCAAACTTGCCAGCGAGGCAGAGGTGTCAGAGGCAGGTCCTGCAATGGGGCAGCAGGGTGAGGAAAGGCTGTGGCACGAGCTCTGCCCTTCCCAGGCACTGGGATGGATGGAGGCCAGGATCCATGCGGAGCCAAGGCTTTCCCCTCGGCACAGCTCAGCAGAGACTGCTACATCCTATTTGTTATACGTCAAGAAAACAAACACTGTCCAGTGGGAGAGGCCGTATTTTAGCCCTTCTTTGAATGATTTCTGTAGATGTGCCTTCGAAAAAATCTGCAGTGATCTGGTGAGGCTTTCAAAGAACAACCTCCCCACAGTGAGGGTGGTAATACAAAATGCACTGCTTTCAGACCTAGCTGCCTCCAGTAATGGCAGATAAACCACTTTTCACCTCTTCCACACTAACACCATGAAAGCCTACTGCCCTAAGTCATGCTCAGGAGCCTGCGTTCATACTGCTCCTCATTCCCCCATCCTTTCTCAGCATAGTCTTTTACAGCATACCTTGAAAAATTACGATAGTGGGTTGATCACGGAGCAGTTTTTGAAGGTGCCTCTCACGGAGCTGCTGCAGAGCCGTGTCCTGCAGCAGTCCTCCCAGCTTCCTTATAAACCGATGGCTGGTACTACACGTGCTGAGTTTCTCTGGGAATGCTACACCAAACCAGAGCCTGGAAATGCTAGACACACTTGAAGAAGTGATATGTTTTCTGAACATCTTCACCTAATAGGGCTTTATTATTTCAGGCAACTGTAAAATCAGAACATGACTCACTGGCCTGACAACATTATCTTGTCAAGATCTCAATTTGTTGACTGGTGAATGTTTCTTATTTTTTTTTCTTGTTGTTTTCTATTTGCTTTCATTTTATCCTCAATTCTCTTTTCATTTCCCTTTGTATTGATTTTGCAATTTTCCTTTGTGCTTTTCACATTTCACACACTTAGATTTCAGTGATTTCTCTTCTTTTCTTCCTGCTTTGGTATTTAATATGTGCATTTGTCTCCATGCTTAAACATATAGAGCCTCAATATCTGATCAGCTTCACAGAACTCCCACCAAGAATTTTCTTGTTTTGTTTTCGCTTGGGTCGCACTAGTGGTAGTCTGGAAGCTGAGCATTAGGATCTCTTTTCGACTAAAGAAATCAAACCAGAAAAATAGAGTACAGGTGTTCCATTGATAACTCCTCTGGACTTGAAGCAGGTTCACAGGCTCAGAGTTTACAGCTGCATTTATAGCATCACTGAACAAATGTTAGGCTTATACCAGAAAGTCTTCTTCCCTTCTTTATCCTTAACATGTTAATATAAAGGGAAGTACAAATGGCACGAGTGTGAACTAGGAGTGTCACCAGGCTCAGTATTTCTGGTGGAAAAAGGGTACAGCTCAAAAAAGAGAGGATGCAACTGTCTTTGGGCCTTGGGTTTAGCACCAAGCAGCTGGGCAATGCCGCTTACCCAGGCCTTTCCGCACAACAGGCTACACGCTGCTCTCCAGCCGCTTCGTGAGCAACCTGGGCTTCAGGGTCAGCATTTCCGTGGCTGCGGGACTCTTTGCCCACCCTTCTGTGCTCTCTCTTGCTCTTCGCCACCGGCACGAACTGCAGCCCAGAAGGGGAGGCATCATGGCTCTGCCATACACTAACTCCCAGCGGGCTCCGTGGCTTTTGTGGTTCTCCTCCAGTACAGCTTGTACACAGAGCCATGGCTGGAGGGGAAAAACGTACCTCCTCCTCCTCCTCACACTGCAGTTAAGAAGCTGTTATACGCTGCATGGTAGGTAGTATCAAGCATGTAAACACTAGGTTATGGCAAAAGCAAATGTACATCTGTTTACTGCCATGAGTAGTCCCATTTAAATCTATGTGATTCATCAGAAGCAAAACTTGAAGCATATGAACAGGCATGGGCAGGACCAGGACATTACAGCTCACTGTGTCTTCTACATCAGAAGAATGACAGCGCACACGTTTGCTGAGGATGCAGGATTGTGACTGGCCAAAGCATTCCTTATATTGCCATGACCCCAGGAGCAGCATGTGTTCTTATCCAGTCTGGATCCTCTTATGAACAAAAGCAACAAATTGTGATTAACAGCTTAATTTAGTCATTCTGATATTTTTAACTGGAAAAAGAAGCATCAAGTTTCAAGGAGTTCTTGGCTTTGTAGAGCAGGATATGTTCTACTCTTACCCCAATTCTTTGTTGTCCGACAGTATTTCTAGAGTGTCAGCAGTTGAAGACAAGTGGCTGTTCAGTAATGTCAGCTTTTAACTAATAAGAAAAAGACATTAGCCTTCAGGGCTTTGAAAAATAGTTTTAAAATTATATAGTACAGTATACAGTATATGATTCACATCCTTTCACAATGAGTTATTCAACATAGTTTTCACAAATCAGCCCTATAATTTTGCTGGCTATTGCCTTGGTTTTATAAAATTTGGACTTCACAGTTTTGAGCATATGAAATCTCTCTCTGTGTAATTACCGAGAATCATTTTTTTTTAAAGACTGATTTTAAAAATTGATATGAAATTAATTTACCTAGGTTGAGGCTCAGAAAATTAATTCTGTATTCACCGAGTAAGTTGAAAGTTTGGGGAGGATATGGTATGTTCATCATACAAATGAGAGTTAATAGCTGTTTTAAGCACTACATGCATCTCGGTCTGCAGTGTGGAGCTGCAAAAGATGCTGAAGATCTGTGTTACAGAATGAAGAGGATTGGGTCAAACAGCATGAATTATTCTATATTTTTGTCCTTTTCATTATTCAAACCCTCGTAGGCAGTGTCAGAAGTTGCATTTTGCCAGGAAGCTCTCTCAGAAACACCTCAGACATTGCTTTTTGTGTAAAGAGCTATGGTTTTCCAGGACTGAATCTCCAGCAGTGAAGTGTAAATGAGGCTCTATTTTTGGTAAATTAGCTAGGCTAAGGTTATACAATAATAAAGCTGTGACAAGAGAAAATTTGTTGGCTGATTTATTGTTTTTGCCCAGAGTAGGAAAGATTCTTCTGCCCAATTTTATCTTGAAGAAAACCCAAGAAACCTCACTAGTAAGAATGCAGTAGAATGCCCCATTTTGCCAGTACTTGGAAGGTGCTGAGATGGCTGCTATTGCCTCAGCAGCTCACAGTACTCATGCAGTGTTTCGGTAGAGGAATTTTGTTCCTCTAAAGAGCTGGATGCTGACCTTTCCAGAGCTTAGGAGTGCTGTATCAATGGAGATCCTTGGAGTAACCAAAATTTAGGGAAAGCCTAATAAACAACGATGACGTAAAAATCAAGAGACAGTGGCAATATAAAAACCCCCAAAATAATTTCCAAGCACAGCACTGTACATTTTAGACAATCAAAATTACAATCCCTGAGAGTACAAGATTAATTAAACTGTCACAGAAGACCGTATTTTCAAAATCGAGTGAGACGATATACTTAAAAGAATCCTGAGTAATAAAATGATATAAAATTCGGGAATACCTATTCTTTCAGATTTATAGATCTGCAGCCTCCAGCTCTCCACTTGCTTTATTCAATCAGCCATACAGCCTGTCTGTAGAGACCAAAAAAAGGGAATAAGGCAAAAAAGCAAGTGGTCCATAAAGGATATCTAAGTTGGACGGAGTTGCGTTTTCTTCTATTCTCCCCTTTCTCCACTCGAATCTCACCTTCCCTCCCCCTCATGCTAGTGGTGGATGAAGGCCTGTCTGGATTTTTTTCTTTATTATTACTACTTTATTAGAACTTCAGTTCCTGCTGTGTCTGAAATATTTTGCGATAGCTGAAGCAGAAGTCAAGTGTGGCACTACATAAAAGAAAGACTTGAGTAACTGCCATAGGAAGAGATTTACAATCTGAGTGTGTAAAGCCTTGTGGTGGTGTTTTTTGTTAACACTTAATTTCACTTCTATGGCTGGACTTATATTTTCCTGTATTAAACTTTCACCCAGCTTCTCCCTTCAGATACACTGGGAGAGCTGGACGGGTGCATTTCCTGAGACACCCTGCTGAAGAATTAAAATATGAGTGGTTTGGCTGAATTACTGGGGCCCAGGGGAAAGCATGGGGCCAGAAATCCCAGATGATTCGAGAAAGCCAGACGCTGGGACCTATAATCACCCAGGTGAAGCACTGACCTGCTGGAAAGTAACTGTGGAGACAACATTAAGTAAGGGCAAATTGTCCCCATGACCCACCCAGAAGGTTTCACTCACTGAGTTTACTCACAGCTCTCAGGGAGAATGCCATAACACTTCTCATAAAAGCAGAGCTGAGCTGTACCCCACATTTTTAAGGGTTAAAAAAATAAAAAGTGGTTCCCTCACCCACCTTCCCTTCCCATCACCCTGTAAAGAGCTGTCAAGCAGCAGGTTTATTTTTGCTGAATCCAAATTTAGGGTGTTAGGGAACAAACCAACCAGTGATGCATTTACAAGAAAGACTCCTTCGCGTCTTCAGCCCAACGCACAAGCAGACAAATCTCTCTCTGAACGCCTGTATCCACCACCATCTTTTCTTGCTCCTGCATTTCTCTGAGCTGAGAGTTACTTGAGCAAGTTCTGTTCTGGCCATAAGGAAAAAAAAAACAATATTCATATTCTACATCACGTTCATAAAGTACCATCTGACTCTCTCCATTCCAGCTGCTAGAATCTAGCAGAGAGTCCCCTTGCAGTGAAAAAGTAGGTATCGCCACCGGACTGCCGTATCACAGCCCCATCTTGTCCTGTTCTTCACGCTCCCCTGCCTGCGTTCCCTCCCTCTCTCGCTTTCTCATCAGACGCAAGCATTCTGGGGCAGCAAACGCTCCTGATGTTTTACATTTGCACAGTAGCAAGTACAATGCAATTCCTGCCCTTAGGCATTAGCACAGAACAGGTCTTAAAAGGAGTATTACATATTTGCCTCTGCATATGGCTTTGTGTAGAATGTGACTCTGAACCTGGCCACAAGCATCTTCTCTCTGGATGAACGAGAGAGAGGGAAGCGTGTCCACGGGAGCTCTAGGAGCAGGGTGAGGAGAAGGGCTGCAGGGTGGTTGCATGGAGCACTGGAAGCCCCTTGACTAGGCATGACTTGAGGAGGAGGATTTTCGGCACCGAGGGGAGATTGGATGACTGGATGCTTGAAATTTGGACACTGCTGAGCAGCCTAAGTACCTGGGACCTCCCTGAGTCCAGCCAGCCACAGTGAGCACAGCTCCGGGGAAAGCTGAGCGGAGACAGTCAGCAACCACTGCTGCCATGCTTGCCCCAGGGCAGGAGACAGCTAGAAGGCTGTCAGAGGCCACCACTTGGGTGATTTTGACAGCTGACAAATATCCTGGTGGAGAATGACCCATTCATCAGAGGCAAAATTAATTATGGATGAGGTTTGAAGGAACCGTTCAAGAGTGCTGTGTTTGGTTGTTAGGTAGTGGTGGTCTGGGCTCTCAAGGTCACCACTAAAGGGGATGTTTAATGCCAGCTGACACTCCTCTTTGATTTCAAGCTCTTTTTAAAATTCATTTGCACACTTCTTAGCTAGCTCAGATACACCCTGGATTAGTAACACACACCCCCTGCTCCTCTCAGCTCCCTCTCCTTTTGCTGCCTTTGAGTATTCCAACTTCTCCTTTGGCTCTTGCTTATCTCAGATTTTACATCTATCTATCTGCAGTGTTTCCTCTCTGTGCTGCTCTCATTTCCCTTCTCTGTCCCTCTGTGTAATCCTTATCCTTCTCTGTGCTTCGTTTAATCCTGGCTGCCCGATTATGCAAATTGCACATTTACATTTTGACAGGGCTCCTCCACCCCTTCTCACATCGTTATTTGTAATACAAATAATTTCCCCTTGCTTCCTCCAGTTCCTAGCTGCCTCTCAGCTTCCTCACTAGGACGTCGTGCTGAAACCGCGAAGCTCAGCCGCGATCCTTCCTCCAGCCCTGTGCCGGCGAGGCAGCCCAGGGTGCCCTGACCCCGGGGCCGTGCTGCGCAGGACAGCTCGGAGAAGCGCAGTGACCTCCTTTTTCTATTGCATTGGCTGAGAAGAGCAGCAGAAATGTGTCTTCTTGCCTGAGCACCCACCTCCCTGCCAGCAGGGACGGAAGGGTTGGAGTTGCAGGAAGCTGAACTGGTGCTCAGCGTGGTCGAAGTGACCTGCCTCTCTTTTCCACTGTGTGTCAGCTGGTGCGGGTTTCTAGACACTTTTTTCAGGACGTTGTGGTTTGACATCTATTCCCCCTAAGATTATCTGCACTTGCCTAGTATACATCTAGGAAAAAATCACCCATGGTACCCTCAAAAATAGAATTTGGGTAGAGAAATCAAATGCTATTTCTTCCATAACTAACTTTGTAAAACTCGCAAGATTTTGCAATATTATCTTCCAACCTAAGTTACATTTATTACTACTGTACTCCACAGAAGATACTGTATCACCTTCTTCTCTACAGCATTTAAGGTTTTTCCAGTAGAGTAGCATCAGGTTCTGCTTCTACTCACCCTCTTCCTTGGAGGAGATTCGTTTCTGCAGACTAGTGTTTTATTTGGGTAAGGCCTTATTTATCTTAATTCTAAGTACATCCTGCTCTGTGTTTACATTGGAGAAGACAAGGTCGGGGAAGTATACATCTTATTTAGACTGGACAGTGCTGAAGTCTGAGCGCTCCCAGTGAGAATTCTCCCAGCGGTAGGTGTTATTCTTACTGCTTTCAGGACGAACTTCATTACCTTGTCTCCCAAGAAAGCTTCATATCTGTGACACTTTATGCAGTGGTAACATTACATCTAAAAGCACAAAAGCCATCTTAGCTTTGCTAGGCTGGGGCCAGACTTACACAAAGCACCACTGGCATCTCCAGCCTTAACCTACCTTCTTGACGCTGCCAGCACAGAGGGATTATTTGCCCGTTACCTACAGACGCAGCAATGTAGCCCCAAGAGATGCCCAGTCCTGAAGGTGAGAGAGGCACAGCCTGGGAGTGGAGCGGCGTCACCCGGGGTTTACAGAGAGGTAGAAACGATTAGCCCAAGCTTAGCGAGAAGCCTGCAGGAGAGCTGGCAGCTGAGCCTGGGCACACTGAACCACGCGCCATGAAGTTTGCTGCGTGATTTACGTACGTATGAATTTTTATAACAGGAATGTATTTTTCCTCTTCTTTCTCTGTCAAGCTTGAGTGAGCGCACAGTTACAAGACAAAATTGCCTTTGCTTTCCAACAGTGCTGTCCCTGCCTGTTTTCCATTGCTGCTCTCACGCCCATTCTTCCTTGTCATTTCCAGCCCTGTTGCAACCCCCCATCTTTGCTCCTCTCCTCTTCTTGGCCAAGACAACATGGAAAATTCGGCTTGCTGAGGGCGAGGTTGGTATGTCAGAGTGCTTCCTTCTCTCCCTACAGTTCCCTATTTTTCAACAACACGCATTTACCTTTGAACTTTTGTGTTAATCTCCCTTTTATCAATCTCTAGATAAAGTGCCGTTGGTTTTCTATCCAGTCCAGCCCCTCATTTACATTCCTGGTGCATGCCTTTCTATACTTAGATTTGACTTCTTTCCTTGTCTTATCACCCCTCTTATCTGCTACCTTCAGCTTAGCATCTTTTGTCTTCCCCTCTTCCCACCTCTCTCCTTTTTCCATCCATTTTTAAGTGAACCCTTCACACACCACTAAGCTCGCTCTATCGTGGCACTGCCAGCACTCCCAGTCCTGAGCGCCGGCTGGCCTGGGCATACCTCCCCTCGCCAACGGAGCAGCGGCGTGCATCCCCTGCACGCACCGCTGGAGAAATGGCCACCATTAGGAATGTTCTGCGAGATGGAAGCCTGTGGCAGTGCTAATGTGCCACCACTAGTGCAGCTCGCTGCAGCCGTCACATCAGTCCTGAGGGAAATTACAGCAAGATGATCTACGGCACGAGGCCTCCTGTTTTAATCCCGGCTCTTTTGCATCCTGCCGGAGAGAAGTACGGCCGCGCTAGCGGCTGGAAACGACTGGCCTTTTATCACGGTGTTGCTGTACCATGGCTTATTTCACCGCGCGTTTGCTCCCATCGTGCACAGCCTGTTCGTTGCGGAGAGGAGATGCAGGGGAGCTGGACCGGGAGAGAGGAGGGCTGGAGGAGGGGATGATTAACGCTAATGGCCGGGACTGGCGAGATGAGGCTGATAATGGCTGCTTGTTGCTTTTTCGCTAGCAGAGCAGAGCAATAGCCATATGAGAAAGGGAAAGGTCAGATACTGAGGGAAATAGAAGATACTTAAAGCTAAATGCCAGAACATCAGTTTAGTGAGCTAAGGAAATATTTCCCTCTTCATGCATAATGGGCTTCCAGAACAGCGTGGCAGGGCTGGGGTGCTGCCGCTGCGCCCGCTCTGCTCCGCAGCCACGAAGGGGCTGCTGCGGAGGGGAGGGTCTTCTGAAAGGTTCTTCGGCATCAACCAGCACGAGCTCTCAGTCACGTTTGAACATGATCGATGTAGTCACGGATCACTTGCTTATTGAGACTTAGGGGTGAAAAACGCGATGAAATGGTCTCTGTCGTTATCGTTTGCGTGGCTGTAACCATTTTGGCTGGAGCACCAGGGCCTGCAGAGTTAAAAGCTCAGCTGCAGCTTCCCACCTCGGGCTGCAGGGACTTGTATTCCCAGCACAGCAGTCACGGGTCAGGCTCTGTAGTATATACATCCCAGGAGGCTGGATGTGCGTAGAGCCTGAGAAACCCTGGACACTGCTCTGAACTTAAATTATTAATACCCACCTCAAGGCTTCACCAAGAAGACGAGCCGAAAACCGCAGTCCGTGTTTCACTTGGAGGATACTGCACCTTTACACGTGTGTCAGAGCAGGGGACTTGCACAAATGTCTTTGTTGCCAGGGGCTTGAATTATGTAGAGGGAACTTTGCGCTCTGCGGCATCGCAGTAAGCAACAGCACATTTCTATGGATTTATTAATCGGTTTTGTATGCATTTATTTTTCTGTAGTGGTTTAAGCAAATAAAATGAAGTAACCATAGGATTTTTACTGAGTTAATTAAAGAGGAGAGCAGTTCCAGGCAAGCATGACATTAAAGACTTGCCAAATACCTCTTTTCTGAAAATACTACCAGCCACTTTAAAGTCTGCTCCAATTCTCAGGCTCTAATGGAAAGTCCTTACCAGACAAACTGGTTCAAGTTCCAAAACAAGTCGTCTGTCTGAGTTTGGATGGGGAAATGGGCAGGAGAAAAAGGGGTTTTTTTTATGGGAAAAACATGGAAAATAGAGTATCTGAGATAGTAGCATATAAGTTCTGCGAGTATCCCCCTCCCAAAGCATTTTAACTATCTTGGTTCTGTCTGTCGCTCCTCATTCAGGGGTAGCGTGCTGAACCAGAGTCTCCGCGACTTCAAAACGGAGTATGAATTTGGTCCTAGATGTCTAAAATCTATTTGATTTAATACTCTCGCGCTCTTTTCCCATGCTTTAAAGCTCTGTCCTGCTGTGCTGGCTTTGACAGGAAGCCCAAAGCAGTCATCAGTTTCTGTAATCAAGAAATTTGCCACAAACAGCTCTTGATTAAAATCAATGAGAGATCTGACCTGTTAATTTCTAAAGTAGCCTCCTGTATGCAGAGAGGCTCTGCAGTATTGTCTGGCTCTCCAGTGTGAGAGATGACACTTTGTATTTCTTGTGGGGTCCTAAAAATGTATAGATGTGAAATAGATTGGGAGATCTGCCAATACAAAGTTAATGGAAGCTCTCATAATTTCCCCAAGTGACATTACTGACCTGGGCTTGAAGTAAAGCCAGGTCTGGTTTCACATCATCTAACATTTCACTAAATGTTAAACGATTGAGATAGAATTTTTATTAGGTATGCCAGTATTTCATAATTTACCACAACCTCTAGATATATATTTTCCTTTTACAGTCCAGGAGATGTTTATTATGGTCTTTTGAGATGCATTAAAATGGTGTTAGTACAAATAAAGCTCCCTTCCTCATTCTCCAGGCAAGCTGCAAAAGCAATTTAATACCGGCACACTGGATACCTGGGGTGCTGCTTTAACACATAAGGATCCAACAAGTACACTCCAACACTCTTGAGGGCAGATGTTTGATGACTTAGAGCTGCTGCAGTGGGAGAAGGCAACACAATGATGCCGAGGGGAGAAAAACCTTCGCAAAGGCAGCCCACCAACAGAGTGTTATTTTTCAAAATGTACCCACTCAACCCAATGGCACCCACAGCAGGGAAACATAAGGCAAATTAGTGACCTTTCAGGCCCAGATGTTAAGAGAGTAGAATAGCTGAGAAATCCAAGGGCTAAGGTCAAGATAAAGACTGCTGCATAAATGCAACAGCTGTAAGACACTGAAAAGGCATCAGAGACTGCGAGCACCAGGAATGTATAAATCACTGGGAGCAATCTGCCGCAGCAAGGCGTGCCGGTCTAGACAGTCTCTTTAAACTATTGCCAACTCTTTCCGAAAGTGCGTGGTTAAAATTAGGTTTCCCAAGTCCGTATTTAGAAATTGAAAGGCACCAAAAGTACTGAGCACCCATCAAAACATATGGGCTCACAAACTCTCTGGAAATCAGGTCACACGCTTGAGGCAGAGATTTCTGTGCTGAGTTGCTCCTGCACTGTGAAGGGTCTTGGTCAGAGAGCACTCCCCCCCTCCACCCCCTTCAGATCCAGCCTAAAGAAACATTTAAGAAACAGATTCTAGATTATGAAGAGCTTTGACCTATATAGAAAACCCAGAAGCCTGAGCAGCAGAACTAATGATTTCCAACATTGCTTTTCCACCTGGATTTCCTGATACCTGTAAGGAGTCACTTAGAACAGGGTCTCTCCCTCCTTTATACCCCCCTCATTGCCATTAGACCCCCCTCATTTCCATTAGACTTGTGTGACCTTAGTGTCTTCCTCATGGGTGGGTGGAGTTAGCCCATCTTTTCAAAAATCTGCTTGGTTATTTGGAAATATACTTCAGGAAGGTGGGATCCTGTCACTTATAAACTATTAGAGTAAAGGTTATATAAACTACATAATGATACTAACTGAAGCGCTTCGTGTTGTTTATGCGTCTGCAGCTTCTCTAATTTATTGCAGGATTTGTACTAAGTAGAACCCTTTCTAAGGCTGTGCATGTGCTTACAGAGACTTGTTTGAACCTTGTTCTGTCAATCTTTGTTGTTTGAGCAGTCTCTCAACTTTCAGGAAGCTGGTTTGTACTAATATACATACTATATTCTCCAATTTGCTTTACTGAGAAATTTTCATGAACCATTCTAAAAACTGAAGGGGAGGGGGAAAGTATAAATCACCTTTAATTGGAGCATATGGCCAAAAAACCCCAAACCCAAGAGATAGCCACAACATCAATATTTCTTTGTCTTACGAATTTACTTTGCAAGTTTCTTTGTTTACTAACACACTGGAATCAATTCAGAAAGGATGCGACTCTTCCTATCAGATGGGACATAAACAAACATTATTCTGCTGGACTGAGATACAAGTTTCTGTAAACAACGCTAAGTATTACCTTTGGCAGATGCAATTCCTGTGACCCCAGCACCTACCTGTGCTCTCTGCAGGCAGAGGGTGCAGCCGAAGGGTGCCGACTTCAAAAGAGTGGCAGCAGCAACAGTGATGAGTTTGGGCCCTGTCAAGACTGAGCTGTATTACAGGAGACACCAGGCTCTGTGCATAACGCTGACCAGCGGAAAAATCCCAGGGACCACTGGGTTTCTTCCTCCACCAGATCTGAGTTTAGTCAGATAGAGTTCTAATTTATTTATTGCTCATTAGTTTTTTTTAAGGCTCTGATCTTGTAAACACTCCTGTTTATGTTTATTGCTATGGTTTCAATTGTCGCACAAAGTTCAATTGCTGTGTTTTTCTTTCTTATGGAATGGAGTCCTACAAATATGGCCTATTTAAAATTAAAATTAGGCAGTGATTAACAACTATTTCCCAAATCAAGAAGAAACAAAATAGCTCTATTGAGACAACACAAAGCTGTGTGGCTTCTGACAAATTTGCATGTTCCCCAGTCCTTGTCCCATTCAGGCTTTACTGGTAAAAAGAGGAATTTCACAAAAATAATCTTGTTTTCACAGAAAGGTGTGTTTTTTCCATTTAAAATAGCTTTGAGAAAAACACCCTACCAGCAATTTGGAATTGATTTTCTCAAAGCATAACAAAACATATTACGGCTCATACATAGATACCTATAAATACAGAGAGACATAGAGAAAACACTTATAAAATCCTTGATTATTAGTATGTGCATTTTATAAACATTACTGGCTTCAAGACCAGCTTACCTTGAAAACACACATGAAGGATCTTCCCTGCTCTGACAGATGCTGAGAGCAGGTGCAGGGCCCTCTGCAGAGACCCTGATACTCAGCTTTCTCATGCTCCCAGGTGAGGCTTTTTAACCTCATCCTGCTGAACCCGTGACCAGGTTCCTTAAAGGGCCTGGAGCAGAGAAAGGGACCACCAGGAATAGCCCCGTTTGAGGGGAAGTTTCACGGGAGTTTGAGTTGTGCTCTGATTTCTGAGTTACCCAGACAGCTGAACCTCAAAGAGGTGAAACGTTCTGCTCGCTCAGTCAAGGTCAATCACTGCCGGAGTGTTGGTCGAGTTTCTCTCTCCGGCAGCTGTCAGAGTAAAGGGAGGCAGCCGGCTACAGCTCTGAGCTAATGAAGCTCATCTGGTACATTAGGTAGCAGAGGTACGGTGCAGAAGATTGCATGTTCAAACCCTGCTATTAACTCACGCAAAAGTTGGCTCTGTGTTCTTTCCTGAAGACAGAGTGGAGGTTTGCAGCGTCATTACTGCGAATAAAGATGATAAATGACAGTTGCTTTTCTAACCATGTGCATCTTTTCTTCCCCCCCACAATGTGACTCAAGTTGCTCTTGAGGTCCGCTTGGGGCAGCCACCACTCCAGGTTTTGTGTCCTCTCATGATTTTGTCAATCCATCAGAAAGCATTTGCTTTGGGGTGAGAGCACACGTTTCTTTGCATGCTCAGTGATTTGCAATCCTGCGTGTCCCTGGCTAGGCTGAGGAGCCCTATGGTGGTGTGAACCCCCAGTCCGGACCTATCTCATCCCCTCCTGGGTGTACACCAGGCTGTAGACATCTTAACTGTGCATCAGGGCTCATGCAGGGGCCTTTTCTCTCATTTAGGTGAAAGTACTGAATGGAAGCACTCAGCATCTGGCTCTGATTCTGTTCTCTGCCACAAGTTCCCTAACAGACCATCAATAAAGTGCATGGAGGGAAGAGAAACGCAAGGTTTGTTTTCGACTCAGATCCTGCACAGAGAGTTGATTCCCAGAGGTTCAGCTCACTTTAAGCCAGATCCTTAGGAGAGCTCAGCGCTCAGCAGTCTCCATGCTGAAGTGAGAGCTGGGTTGTCTGGAGAGCTCAGCATCTATGCACTGACCTCTCTTGAAACCATGGGAGTTTCTCCTGGTACTTGAATCAAAGCCAAACTCCTTCTGCCATCTGTCCCTCAGTGCAGGGAAATGCTGGCCTTCATCTCTCTGAATGAAATTCTCAGCCCACTGAACTCTAGAGGACATTTGCCTTTACGTTTGACCTAATATTGGGATTTCATAGAATCATAGGTTGGAAAAGACCTCTAAGATCATCAAGTCCAACCATCCACCCAGCAACATGATGCCTACTAAATCATATCCTGAAGTGCCACATCTACATGTTTTTTAAATACCTCCAGGGATGGTGACTCAGCCACCTCTCTGGGCAGCCTGTTCCAATGCCTGATCACTCTTTCAGTAAAGAAATTTTTCCTAATATCCAACCTAAACCTCCCCTGACACAACTTGAGGCCATTGCCTCTCATCCTATCGCCAATTAGTTGGGAGAAGAGACCAGCACCCGCCTCATTACAACCTCCTTTCAGGTAGTTGTAGAGAGCAAGAAGGCCCCCCCTCAGCCTCCTCCAAACTAAACCATCCCAGCTTCATCAGCTGCTCATCATCAGACTTGTTCTCCAGACCCCTCACCAGCCTGGCTGCCCTTCTCTGGACACGCTCCAGCCCCTCAATGTCCTTCTTGTAGTGAGGGGCCCAAAACTGAGCACAGGACTCGAGGTGCAGCCTCACCAGTGCCGAGTACAGGGGCACGATCACCTCCCTGCTCCTGCTGGCCACACCATTCCTGATCCAAGCCAGGATGCCATTGGTCTTCTTGCCCACCTGGGCACACTGCTGGCTCCTATTCAGCCGGCTGTCGACCAGCACCCCAAGGTCCTTTTCCGCCGGTCAGCTTTCCAGCCACTCCTCCCCAAGCCTGTAGTGTTGCATGGGGTTGTTGTGACCGAAGTGCAGGACCTGGCACTTGGCCTTGTTGAACCTCATACAGTTGGCCTCTGCCCATTGATCCAGTCTGGATCCATTTCTCCCACTCTGCCTCAATGCCACACCAGTAAAACTGGGACCGTCCTACTTCTCCTTACGTTACACCTGGTTTCTGAGCTCTCACAGCGTGTACAGCAATGGTGTCTGCTGATCTCGGATCTTCTGGGTGCTAAAGGAATGAAAAATGCTTTAAAACATTTAATGACAAAATTAGATCTCTTTTCAGGGGACTCCTCAACCAGCTCTTGGGATTCATGTGGCAGAATTAATTTGTCTGTAAATTAATCCACAAAAATGCCGGTACCCCTGGGGACTTATTGATACAATATAAAGTTACAGATAATATCTTTGCCAATGTTCTGTAGTATCAATGCTGTTGTCTATCTTATTTTCTCCCTTATAATCTCTTCTTGTCGGTCTGTTACGTGGAACTAGCATTTTTGTCCTAATTAGACAATTACACATTATGATGCACTAATTTGTTAACCTATGTTCACAAATCTTTTAATTACAGCAGTCGTCTTTGATGTGCTGTTATTATTCAGCTATGGCAGTAAACAATTCAACAGCTAACTGGAAGAAACTCATTATTTTCTGAGAGACATTGTCATTATTTTTTGAAGTATTTTTTCCCTAGAATACAGACTGAGAATAACCAGGAAAATTAGAGACTGTCATTACAGAAACCAAACACCTCATTCCACCATCTTGATAGTTATTACTGAAAACACAGATTTTTTTCAGCATAAAGAAGTTGGGGACTTGTCCTTCACACTTGCAATTCCGAAGCTTCAAACCAGAGTGATGAGAAAGCCTTGTCTGGAGTCAGCACGAGCGACAGCAGCAGGAACTGGATGTGCAGCCCTTCACCGTGCTGCCAGGTTGCAGAAGAAACACTGCTGTCAGATGGGACACAGCCATAGGGCAAAAGTTTTTGCTCATTTTTAAAGGTGGTGGAAAGACTCCGCATGTTTAGATCTCTCAGGTAGCCTTGAGTAGAGTATTTAGCCCTTCTTTTGTCCTTATTTCTTGCTCAAGAAAAACATATCCAGGTGATGCATTTTTTTTTCTTTCAGTTACTGTCATTGAGCTGGCTTTAATCTTGGGAAGGCTCATGTTAATATTGTCAGGCATTTTTTCCCCCTCTGGTGCAGGGAGGCACAGCTTTGGGGATCGCTGCTTGCGGTGATGCTTCACTGGTCTGGATGAGGTGTTCTCCTCCAAAAGTCCAGTCCTTCTGATGGTGCTACACATACCTCACCACAGCAACTTTAATTTGTGGACATCAGATTGGAAGTAACGTCCCTTCTATGTCCAATGTCAGTAAGTGAGCTCACCTCTTGCTGAGTCTCTCTCTCTGCTGTTATTAAAGGAATGGTGCTGGGGGGGGCCCACGTACAGCCCATCGGTATCTACGTGACCTTCCTTCCCCTGCATGCTCTGGGCAGCTCTCCTCTGCAAGAGAGGGGGACGTAACGCCGGTGCCGGTGTTTGACGTGAGGCGGTCGCCCTGCCAGCCGACTGCCGCTCTCACGCACCCGCACGGCACGATTCACTGCGAGTCGCTGCAGCCGTGAGTCAGCCAGACCTCGCGTGCCCGGGCTCGAGCCTCTTGGCAGCCACTCGTCTTCCCCTTCGCCCCCTTAGGGAGGCATTGCGTGCAGATTTGGCTTTTAAGCAAAATATCTATCTGAAACTATCAAATTGCTGGCGGCTTGTGTTTTATCGCCGAGAGCAGCATAAAGAAGACGCTGTCCTGTTCCGGTTGCAATGTACGGTCTTTCTCGAAGGGCGGGCTGTCTGTGCAATCATTTGCCAGACGCAGAGGCCAGATCCAAATGTTTGGATGCTCCACTTTCCCAGGTCTGGGAGAGACTTTCTCCTGACTTTGCATCCCTCAAAAGAGCAGCAACAGCCACTGAGACCTCCTGTGAGTGTGGGAAGGGGGAAAGGGGGGTGTAACCAGGCCATCTATTGTAATACCTCAAGTGATTATTGTTTTCAGTAAACTATTTTTGGCCCAAACAGTTTCCCAACACATAAGCACTCACATGCCCTTTCTGCTGGCAGTAGAAAGCAGTAGCTGTTACTGAGAACAAGAAAGTGAATAGCAGAAAATAGTTTTGGGTCTCCAAAGCAAAATCAGCTCCCCCTCCTCACTCCTGGCAGATGTTTTCCTAACCCCTTCTTAAAGAGCTGTAATGATGGAGGTGTTACGCCCTCTCCAGCAATCCCTTCCAGTGCTGAACCCTTCCTGCCCTCCGCGTGCCTTTTCTAATGCGTAATCTGTGTCACCTCTGCGGCAATTTAGGGCCATTACTTGTTGCCCTACCCACTTCCCTGGAAGAGAGGAGCAGAGCAGACAAGAGAGGAGCGAGAAGAGGGGAAGACATCCGCTCCATTTCCTCGGGACCAAGCCTGTGTCGACCTTTCGGCAGTTTTCAGCTTGTTTCATTTCTTGTACATGTACTCTGGTTTCCACTCCATAAAACCCACCAGCGAACGTGCCATGGTGAGACAACCGGCAAGAACTTAGAGGGTTCGTTTTGTCGCAGTTTTAAATGTCAGATTAGGCTGCGTGGTCACATTAGTACTGTTAGCTTTAATATACTCGATGCCTAATCTGCCAGGGCTGCTTTATTGACAGGCTGCATCTCTGTTTGAGCTTGAATAAACTTGTGCGTAAAATGTTATCAGCAATGACAGCTGAAAAGAGGTCTATTGCTCTTTAAATTTTTGATGGGAGGCAAGCATTCTGTCATTTGTGATAGCATTATATGTAATCCAACATAACAACTTGATAGTCTGATACAACAACATTCTAGCTTCCCCACTACGGTTGTGAAGAGATGCTGCGTACAAGCTGCTATGGCGCGCAAGAATATCGGCACTGACAGCTGGAAGAGAAGTCATGCTTCTCTCTTCAAATTTCTAGAAAAACCCTCTCCTCTTTATTGATTTTTTTCTTTGTTGGGGGTGGCCATCCTCTTTGTTTGCCCAAAATTCCTGGGGAAATTGGGCTGGGTTGGAAACTCGTTACAGGATGAAGGTGCCTCCTGAGATGCCTTTATTTTCCCAGCGTTGTCTGCAAAGCTGGTACAGGGTGATTGCTCTGCCCTGGACCACAGAACAGGGGCTCCTCAAAGCCTTTGCTCGCTTCACAGATTTCAGCTCCATCTTCCCAGTTCTCCTGCCACCCTTTGCTTCCCTGCCAAACGCTCAGCTCCTGCCAGGCAGAGTTTGAGTGCTGTCACCCAGAGTCCTTATCTTCCTTCCTTTGTTCTCAGAACCCCAGGAGAGAGGGGTAAGCACACCGCTGGTGTACCACCAGCAGCTTTGGGTGCAGTGCCAGGAGAGGTGGGCTCTGCCACCCCGCAGGGACCTTGCCTGCCTCTCCTCCGGCAAGCACTTGGTCTCTTCATGCTGGATGCTCCCTGCAGTCACATTCATGCAAGGGAAGTGTGATGTGCTAATTAACAGAGCAAATATTTTGACCACTATTGGTTTATTAATTGAATTATGACTTTTTAGATTACAATATCTTAACTGCTTGAGGTCAGGCAATTCAGAAATTAACTCCAAGTTAGTTCTCACAAGAAAAAGATCAATACACAGGATAAAAGATATCCATCAGATTATGAACAGTTCATGTTCTAAAGAAATATTTGATCTGCTTTTTCTTTAAGTGGACTTGATTTTTACTTCTTCATACCTCTTCCATGCTAGTATAATTGATTTAGGTCAATGAAAATCTAGTGGAGCAATTCAGTATAATTTAGCTGAGCTGCACCAGCATGAAACTGGTATGGCAGAAAAGACCAGTGCTAGCTGATACAGCATCACCAGCCTTGGCAGTAACATCAAGAACCAGTTTATTTTTTCACATACGCCACTACAACCAAGTGACCCTGAAAGTTACCCAGAGGTATGTTCAAATGAAGGAGCACATTTTAATATTATGCCATATGTTGCTGAACGAGCTGTCAGACAAAACTTATAGGCAGTTGGATACCAGACCTGTACATAAATAGCTGAGGTGTGTGTATTTTAAGGCACAGATTTGTGGAGGAGGCTGTACTTCACCTGATTTCTGGCTGGCAGGAGCAATGCGATAACCTCACCCAACCTTTGGCAGCACAGGAATCCCAGAATTTCACATGAGGGGTTTTACCCTTCTGTTCTCATTTTTATTCCTGTCTGTACCTGTTAAAGCACTACTTCCTTTTCTGGTTAAATCATCCCTTCATTGTAATTACAAAATAGCCTTCTCTTGTCCAGGAGCATCATTACAGATGTTTATGTAGCACTACCCGTGCATATAGAATCATAGACTCATTTAGATTGGAAAAGACCTTTAAGATTACTGAGTCCAACCATAAACCTAACACTGCCAAGTCCACCACAAAACCATGTCCCTAGGTGCCACATTCAGAGAAACACCAGATTCAGGCCGATGCTCTGCAGACCCGTGGCCGCGGAGCAAAGGCAGCGCAGCAGGTATGGGGAGCACGCCTGGCTGGGGAAGAGCAGGCTGCGTTTGCAACGCAAACTTTATGCAAGAGTGCCAGTGTCCTCTACAAAGGCAGGCAAGCACTGTATCCAGTTGCAGACGAGGAATTGAGGCACTTCTCTAGTCTGGACTGGCATAAAGCCAGGGAAAGACCTGGAGCCAGCATCATTGAACAGCCTGGGCTAAGACCTGCTCACTCCCTGTGCTGCCACGAAGGCTTCATCAAACCGGACATGGTACTTAGAAGTTGTTCCCCTTACAGCTTCATAAAAAAAGGCCTTGGGGCAGTGGTGCTGTGCGTATACATATAGGACTGGAAACCTGTAGGGTGAAGAAACATTGCAAGAGCGGGTTCTCCCAGACCTCCAGCCACCAGTCCTGCTGCCCTTGAAAATCAAATGGGGTTTTACCCTGATCACTCCTCCGGTGGGAAGTGATGGGAAGATCAGAGCTTCTTGAATTAATTGGAGATTTTATTACTAAAAAAATTAGTCCAGTTACTGTGCATAAAAATAATTTTCATTTTTGTGATGCATTCTTTTCCAAGGCTTCCTGAGGCTGTTGCTAAGATAGGTAACGTGACATCTTTATATTGCCTTTATTCTTGGTCTCTTGACAAACTTCTTAGGCTTAGACTCTGGGAACACAAATGTGTGTGATACAAAATAGATGCATAAGTAAGTGTCAGCAGGTAGAGGTAAATTAATGGTTAATCAGACCACACATGTATAATTAGTTCCAGGTTCTAGGTTGAAAGTAATAAAATACTTCTGTTTTGAAAGGAAAATTGCAGTTATTAAAGTAATCCCAATATGTTGCAACCAAACCCCAGGCTTCTCTGTGTCTCTCAAAAAGCCAAAGGCCAGAAGACACATCCATCTGTGCTTCCCCAGGGAAAGCTTCAGGCTTCTCAACTGCAGGGACAGAGCTCTCTGCTGAACCCAGCCCACCTCCCCACCCACACCTGGGCAAAGCTCTGGGGGTGTGACCCTTTGAAACTCTTCTGAAAGGCTGCAATGATGGAGTAAAGGTCTGCTTGGGTGTGTGCTTAGAGGTTATGTCCCTGTCTGCTGGGACGGGAAGTTTTGGGAAGCCCCAAGTCGGGCAGTGATCCCCTTCCTCTCTGGATCACTGGGTCATCTTCCAGTGATGCCCAGAGAAATTCCTCCTGTCATTAGCTCAGCACCGCTCTCCTCGTGGGGTGACAAGTGGGCCGTGCTCGCTGGTGCCCCGTGGCTCCTGTTGGCTCTGAGCAGTATTTCTCAAAGAGCGTTTGCCAAGCAGTCATTTGGTGTTGAAACTGTTCGGGCTGAGGCTGCAGAAAGTGTCTTTGTGAATCTCTATGAGCTAAATTGCTTAAGTGCAGCCCAGCGAGGGCCACTGCATTAAAACGATCTCTCTATTTTAAATGTCAAGAACAAGGCCTTTGCTGGAAGATCAATAGAAGCACAGGAAGAAGAATTTTCAGCTTTGCATCCTTTGTTCATCATTATCTTCATTACTTGCCTTGTTTGCCTGCCCTGAGCCAAGCAACAGGGACTGCCACGTCTTGTCTCTCCTCCACGCTGCAATCCATTTGCTCTTTCCCTCCAGCCTGGGTGGGCTGGTGGTGTGACGAGTGGACGGGTTTGTGCTGGGAACGAGCTCTCCAGGATGGAGGAGCGCTCCGGCTGGGAAGGGAGCACCAGTTGGCAGAGACGGGAGTGCTGGGTAGGGGTGCAAGCCCAGGGTTGCTGGAGGAACCAAGTACACTAAGATGCTCACTAAGGGCAGACATTTTTTGTCATAATTTGTCTTTGCTGTTGCTGTTAAAATGTAAAATAGGAAAGCAGAGTTGAGGAAGGAAGTCAGGAGAGCTGGAGACATGCAGCGACTCCAGCCTGGAAGCTCCCTGCCTGTTAATGAGCAATGAAACACCATGTGGTTTTTGTAACGCAGAGCTCACTAATGGATTAAGTTGGACAGCTTGTCTTCCCGCAGAAAGCAAAGTGGCAACTGTGAATTAAGGTAGGTGCACGAGTGGGTTTAAAAAAGGAATCAAACCAGTGTTTGGGGCATAAAAAATTAGGTTAGGAAAATGATTAATGGTGTGTAGTCTTACTCAGGCTTGAAAGGCTAGTGCTGTCCTCGTGCCGTCTGAGCAAATCCACCTACCTACCACGAGCTCCAGGTACAGGGAAACTGCGTTTTACAGAGGGGATGGTCTCTGCCTTGCCTAACAGCCACTGTCTGTTCTACAGCTGACCACCTTAGGGTTTTGTGTGAGCGGAGGAGAAGACGCTTAATTCACAGTATAACTACCTTTAACAACAGCTAAGAGATCTGAGAAAAACGCCAAAGATACGTATTTAAGTGTAGGCAGCTTTTAATAGTTCTTAAAATGCTTCTTCAATGAGAACTGAACTCAGGAGGTCAAATAAATTGAGTGAACACCGTGATTTCATTTCTCTTAACAAGCATCAAAACCAGGCTCGAAGAGGATGGCCATTTTGCAATGTATGCCTTGGCATTCATGGGTTAATTTGAATGCTGGTGTTTCAGGTCTCATTTACGCTGTATTTTTTCAGTAAACACACATCAACTCCAGAGATCTTAATTAGAGTCTTTGGAAAAGCCCAATATGCTATAATTCTTCCACTGAGGTCTACATGGAAAACAAGTAACATATTTCACATGTAATGGTAACAAACAAACAAGTGTGCATAGTCCCAGTATATAGACCCAGTATATACACACACACTTCCCTAATATGCTTGCTTAGACTTTACAATCTGTTTATTAATTCGTGAATAGACTTGATATGCCCTCTGGAAAAAATACTAAAATAATATCTCTCAATTGGATTCACTGTTAGCGTGCCTCTAATTAACTAATGTACACCTCCGCTTGCTATTAAACAGTTTCATGATTCTTAACACCAGTGTTGTTGGGTGCCAGCTATAAAAATTTTTAACAGCTCTCCTGTTACCACTTTTCTCCTAAGTACATGAAAGTGGCTTTACATATTTGACCTTTCCCTTCCCTGCTCCCACATTTTTAACCCTTCTTTCCCACTGCAGCAAGGAGCTGCCGCATCGGATATCTCGTGGCCAGTGAATGGAATTGTAGAATCAGTTAGGTTGGAAAAGACAAAACTGCAATATCCCCATGGCTCAGCATGGGGCTGGTTTCCACCAGCACAGCTCGGAGGACAGAGTCCTTGTGTGCTTTCCTCGAGACTGCATGGGACTGAGGAGCAAAGTCCTGATTCTGCAAGTACAGCCCTGACCCATAGCAAAGCCCAGAAGAGATGCTACAGCAGCACCTTTCACGGATCAGCTTGCATTGGGAGGCAGGAGCTGTCAGCTTGGCGCTAAAATATCCATACCTCTAACTCCAAATACAACAGAAACCCTTCAGCCAGTCCACAGCCTAACACCCAGTAATCGCCAGGAATGCAAGAGCAAATCCATGCGATTATTTTCCTTTCTCAAGGTAAGCAGGATAATGCACTCAGCTGGCGTTCAGCCACGGGGCTGACAAATCTGGGCGTGCACTGCACCCAGCAATGCAGGAGAGCATCAAGAGTCAACGGGATCAGCCCAGAGGTCACTAATACAAAGTGACCCTCTGGCCTAACACTGAATCAGTGGCTAAAAAAAAAAATGACTTGGAGGAAAAGATGCCATGCCTGGAACAGCTTCTCCTGGACACCGGGCTTGTAGCTGGAGGTCAGGCAACCAAGTGGCACCAAGGCTGTAACAGCCTGGCACAGCTGGTGGGGCTGGCTGAGACTGCAGTCTGGAGGGGCATCGCCCTGGGCCACAATCATTACGTTTATTATCCTCTTACAATTCACAGATGCTGAAAATTCTGATTTTTACCCATTAGTTGAAGAAAGAAAAACAGATCTATGTCCTGTCCGAGCAGGAAGCACGGGCAGATAAGCCATTTCTGCCGACGCCTCTGATACCGTGTACGTACTGAATGCCATTAGCAATTTTGGTCTGGATCATTCATAAAACATCCAAGAATGTGAGATCTAAATCCACCAGTTCTCAACCCAAATGAACAGGTCACTGCAAGGATTGCCCCATGGGGTGGGCTAAGTGCCTTGCTCAGGATCCTGCCTGTGAGCACGCCACGTGGGAGATGCTGAGAGCAGAGCAGGAGCAGCCAGGGGAAGGTGCCCTGCTTGTGGGCCCTTCTTGTCATATCCCCCAGCCATCAGCCCTCCTCGCACAACTTCTGCAGCAGCTAATGGACCACTGAAGGTGTCTTACCCGTCTGAGAAATCCTTTGTAACATCCTGTGGCCGGGAGCCTCGCAGTTTAGCAATGCGAGTGTGAAAAGACACCTTCTTCTGTTTGCAGCAGTGGTGAAGTCTGTCAGGAGCTGAAAGCAGTTGAAATTGGATCCTCCAAGCCTTTTGCCAGCAAACTAGCATCCGTCTACCCCAAGGAGCAGTCCCTGGCTCTCCGGTCAAAAGATGCGAATGGCTCATGGCAGCTCTGTGCAAAACCAGTTGTTCTGGGAGTTCTCAAGCCATGCTGCCTAGCACGTGCGTTGGATCCTCCCTCAGCCCTATGGAGTGTCTCTGTGGCCTTAAAACAATTTTTCCTGCATGGTTTTCACTTCCTAAGATAAAAGGAAGTTCATGTTACAGCATCTGGCATGACACTGGATGAATTTATTGCCTGCTGGCCCCATGCAGGAGAGCTCAGCAGGGTTGGAAGAGCCTGTCCTGGTCCAGCCCTGTCTGTGCTGCCCACCAGAGCTGCTCCCTGGAGCAAATGATCCTCTGAATTGCACACAGGTCTGTCTCAGCAAAGGAGCTCACGTCTCCAAAGGAGAGCCAATGCTGGACACCAACACCCAGAGCGCAGATGATTGAGGGACCCACACTGACAAGAAAACGAAGGCACAAAACCACTCAGCAGCACAGAGCTACCCAGTCATGATTCCTCAGAGGTCACTGGAACAACGAGGGGCTGTCACACCTGCCAGGGACGGCACTCATCAATAACTGCAGCCTGTGACAGCCGGGAGGTGTGGCTGTTTGGAGGCAATTGCATGTGAGACAGGCAGGCAGGTGTCATCAATCCAGCAGAGCCCACAGCCAAATCATGCCACTCAGCAATTCACATTCAAAGGACAAGTAGCAGCTACAGCCTGGAAGTTAACTATCATCCTTAAAAGCTGGTTTCTAACACAGGCTTTGGTTGAAGCAATTGCTGGGTCCCTGCATTGCTGCTATCCATAGATGAGAGTGTGCCTAATGGGGGAGAAGGGTAATCTCATTTGATATGAAATTATATTAGTGACAGCTTATTCCTGTGACTGCTCAAAGGGCTGGGCAGGTTGGATGGTGTTTTCATGGTACTTATTGAGCTAAAAGTAAATAACTGAAGAAGCAAATGTCACCGGGGTTTGGGCTATGGGGGCACGGAGAGAGCAGCAGCAAGAGGAGGAGCACATGGAGCCGAGGGAGCCAGCACCACCAGCCTGGCACACAGATGAAAAGGCCTGGGGAGAGAAAAGGGCAACTCTCACCTGGAGCAGAGATGAAGGGCCAGGGCAAAAGAACAAAGCCATTATTTGTATTAATATGTTCCCCAGCTCAGCAAAAAAGAAGAGATAAGCAGTGCAGCCAACCAATTCCATGACCCATGCAGGAGCTTACCACTTAATAGCTACTATGGCTATGGTACATTTAAATACAAAACTGCCATTGTATCGAGCCCCACATTGGGTGCCAAAAGAACTGTTGTGATTTAGCCTCAGCTGGCAACACAGAACCACACAGTTGCTGTCTCACTCCTCCCCCCTCCCTGGTGGGATGGCGAGGAGAATCGGAAGGAAAAGGCAAAACTCGTCGGTTGTGATAGAAACAGTTTAACAGAATGGCAAAGGGAGAAGAAAATAACAACAACAGTACTGATAAAAAGAATACACAACATGCAGTGTTCTCACCGCCCAATGCTCAGCTTGCTCCTGAGTAGCAAACCCCTTCCTTCAGCCAGCTCCCCCCTTAAATACTGAGCATGGCATCCCACAGTAGAGAATATCCCATCTCATGGGAGGTTTGGGTCAGCCCACCCAGCTTCTCTGATAATTAACCCCATCCCAGCTGAACCCAGGACAAGCACAGAGAGAGGAAAAGGAAGAGTGGGCAACAGCAGGGCCTGTTTGGTTACCCCAGTGTGGAGGGAGATTTTGTGTAGGGTCTTTGCTGCCCTAAAGTCCCGCAGCTCGGTTGAGCTCCTCTCGCAGCAGAGCGGGAGGAGGGCTGGCTCCCCATTGGCACCCACCGCCTCCACTTAACCCCAAGCCAATGTCCTGCTTCAGGCAGGGCACTCGCACCACACAGCTGGTCGGTTTTATTCTGTTGCATTTCTTTACACGAGGCTTTCAGTGAATATGGAGTCAGCTCTTTGTAGAGACCTTGATAAAGGCCTTATAAACAGCCCTGCAGCAGATTACTGCCAGTTTTCTGAAACAAGAGCTCATTATTTGGTGCTTCATCACGTAGCATCAGCACTGATGGCAGGCAGAAGAAAGGTAAGTAGAAAGCCCCAGCACCCTCCATAGCAGCATGCCTCTGGTCTCGCTGAAACTCAAACCCAGGAGTGCCTGGGCGATGGCGAGAGCTGACGCAGGCGTGCCCAGGCAGCCAGACTCCCCTCCATCACTGCAAGTGTGCCAGCAAGGCTGCTGGGGGTCTGAGCCGGCTCCGAGAGGGTTCCCCTGATGGCGTGGCAGCTGGGGACTAACCATGAGAAAGATGCTCCTGGGGCAGAGGAGGAAGAACCGCTGCTCTGAGGTCCGTGGACTCACCCTTGTGTTGGTCCTGCTGTCAGCACACAGTGCCTACGCTGTCTTTTAACAAATAGATCAATAATCAGCTACTACTGCTTAAAAGCAGTAATAAAGTACATTATTAGTGTTTTGTTACTTACAGTTGGTAATATAATAAAAGAACATAAACTAATGGTGTAAAGGTTTTGGGAGCTGAAATTGCATGGAGAAGATCCCACTTAGCACATTAAGGTCCTCCGAGGAGTGGGAAATGCCACCACTTCTGCCAGGCGTCCCTGGGAGCAGGGGGCCTCGTGGATTGCCCTCGCCCCAGGCTGTCCCCGGTCTTGAGGCCAGAGCACGCTGGCAGGTGCCCTGCGATGCTGAGCTGCAGTTAGGGATGGAGCAGCACGGTCTGCAGGGTCACCTGCCTGCGGGTTTGGGTTTGTAGAGATCAGAGATGAGCTGCTTTGTTGGAGCGAGGTGGTGAGCGGCCAGATGAGCTGAGTCACAGCCAGGGCTGGCATTCCCCAAGAGCAGGGGAAGTCTCTCACCCTCTTTACCAAGCAGTCTTGTCCTTGCTCAGACACCTCTGACTACTCAATCCCATGCAAATGTCAGAAAATTTTTTTTCCTCTGCTCAGAAAGAGTTGCTGTGTCTACAAGCAAGGTCCCATCTTCTCCTTCCCCCACTCTCTCCATCTCCTCCTGCTCACTTTGGACTGGTTCTGTGGTCAACAGACCCCTTCTGAAGCCTAACTTATTTCACTAGAAGAGGAAAAAACCAGCTCAACAAACAAAATGTAGGTGCATTTCTTGTGGTTAATGCCTTAAACTGACACAGAGAGGGTCCAAGGACCACCAGAGCTGGTGCAAGAGAGCATTCCAGATGTGGTGTGGTTCCCACCTGGCCAGCTGCACCCACACTGCATCTCCTGTTTTAACCCTCTGCTGAGTGGGGTACTGCAGGAAAAAACATTTCCCATTCCTGCTTCCAGATTACATCCTCTCGAAGGCGCAGCTGTGAAATGGCGGCAGCGCAGCTCGCCTGCCTGCGGAGGGGACGGCGCGGTGTCCACGGTCGCTTTGTGCCACCACAACAAAAGCTGCCGAGTCTGGCTCTGCGCGTTCAGAGAAGTGTTTTTGCCAGCACGCTGCTCTGTGCCATTTACCTTCATCCACAGCTGTAAAAGCTGGATTTGTTTTTTTCCTGCTTCCCCACCAAGCTCACAAATAAAACACAGCAGCGCTTGCTACCCCTCTCGTTGGCCATGCCAAGGTCAGCCACAGCCTTTGGTTCCTATTTGTAAAGCACACTGAACATGTGTTATGGAAGTGATAAGCATCAAAGAAATTCTTTAAAAAAATGTTGATTATTGGCATGCAATTTCAGGACAAAGAGATTTTTTCCCCCACACATTCTCACAGGTATCAGAAGAGGAACAGACCAATTGGACTATTCCCCAGGCCATTTTCTCAAAGGTTTTGTGCAGGGCAATGTATTACATGAAAGCAGCACCGTTTGTACCCGAAATCATTGGTACCTCTGTTGAAATATTACTGAAGTAATTCCTTGTGCTGGGAACAGTCCCCACATGATCCATTGGGATATGAGGGCATGAGGAGAGACCCTGAGCATCTGGCTCCTGGTCCTTGCTGTGGCCTTATGTTTGTCTCCAGCCACCACACATCCTCGCTGCAGCGTCACGGCAAAACGAGTTATTCTGATAATGTTCCTCCACCAACATCCTCTAAATACACCTGGGGAAATTATTCCGTGGTACTTACAGAGGGACACCACTGCTTTACTGTAAATTAAAGCCAAAATATCTACAGAAAGTGGAATCCATCAAGGCAAAAAGAGATGGGAGTGCTCAGGAAGGTTAACAGGAACGGCTGGTTTTGCTCATCCCTAATAAATCAGTTGCACGTGACATTGCACGCAGGTGGCTACGAGGTGCCCTTGGGGTGTGCCTGGGCGCTGAGGGGTTTCAAACCAAGCGAAACACGCTGAATGGGGCCCACCAGGCTTTCACCAGGACTCTGGACTGAGAGGAGATGAGTTCAGTGTGCTCCATCCTAAAGCAGGGCTTGGTCTGTGCGGGGCTCAGTGCAGTGCTGAGCAGTTCCACGCAGGAGCCTCCTCTGCTCCACCATCGAACTTGCATCAGCTGCGCCGTGCGGTGAAACAAGCTGAGCTTATCCTGGGGCAGGCGGAGCAGAAAGGCAGCTCTGGCCTGAAGAGCATAAGAATTGCATGAGGAACATATCTGCAGGGCACAGAAGGGCTGGATTAGGGTATTTATGGTTCTCCAAGGCTAATTTCACAAGCAGAGCCAGCCAGCCAGAAAGAGCCTTTAAAGCACCGCGTAACCCCAAAAGGCCCAAAGCAATTAAAAGCCGGATGGAGGGCACACAGTTGTTGTTCGGGTGGGAAAAGGAGTCTGCCACTTTGAAAGGGAGGTGCAGAGGAGCCAGGCCAGGCTGCAGGGGTCCCTCAGCCCCGCTCGGGCTGGTGCTTCAGACCCCGCTGGGTACCTACAGAGTCACGGCATCGAGCAGGGGACAACACTGGGCATTGCACCCTGCATACATAGCTCTCCAGCAACAGGAGCAGAGCCCGCGACCTCCGTCTGCCATGCCACTGCCTCATCTCTTTTCACAAGTGACCTGCTCCCAGTTCAAGCTGGTGCCATAGATCTCTGCCCCACTGAGCAGCAGCTGCCCCATGGACCACCTCTGAGCCAGGCATCCCCAGCACCAGCCCACGTTTGCCTTCCACAGGGAGTGGGTGCTTGCTGGGATTCGTGCTGTGTTTTTAATTACAGGCTTTGGTATGAAATGCTCCTGTGTATCTACTAGAGCAGCATTTCGCTCCCACCCCCTTCCAGACTTTCTTGGTATCAGAGGCCAAACCACAATGGGGGAAATTTTTTGTTCTGTATCTTTACGGTGCTTCTTCCAGTAGCACATAAAACAAATTAGCCACTTAGGCCATTATTAGGCACTTATGGCCTTTTGATGTTTATGATTTATAATAGCAATTTGCACTTATGTAGCGCGTTTCAGCTGAGGCTAATACGGCAATGATAGCGCTTTGCATTTCAGTCGCATCTTCCCTCTGCAGCTCTCTGAGAGCTTCGTAAGGCCGTGCTGGGTCCGGCAGCCAGGAGTTCCCCTGGGGTGCCAGGAGTTCTGTGCCGCTGGGCATCTGTCCACCCACCCCGTACCAGCACCCGTGCCCAGAGCCAGCCCGGCCGGCCAGACACTACAGCCCTGCCAGAAGAATGCACTGAAGAACAGGCTCTGCTGTCCACAAGAGCTGGTTCAGGGAGCTTGGCTATCCTGCTGCCTGTTGGACCAGGAGAGTCTGATTGTCCTCCAGCTGCTGTTTTTAGATGCTCTCCCAATAGAAATAAAATGTATTTATGAATAACAAGCTTATTTCTTCCTGTGAGCAGATCCATTGCTCCTGACCTGGGCTGGGCAGGGTGAACACCGGCCGTGCATCCCCACGGCCGTGCTGGGTTGCGTGAGCTGGAGTGGAGCTAACAGGTCAAGGGGGACAACTCTTCTTTCCCTTCACGTGGCACTTGTGATGTGTCCCTGGTGTTTGGGTCCCCAGCCCCAGGACAGCTCAACATGCAGGAGCCTCATTTTATCTGTGGGCACTGTTGAGCCCCCACTCAAAAGAAATCAAGTTCTCCTGGCGTCTCCAGAGACAGAAACCCAAAGTCTAGTAAAACACGGCAGGACTGCTTGGCTCCAGACAGTTTATATCCTAGAGCACGCTGAGCGCTGCAGTACAGAGAGACCCCAAAACCACCATCACCTACAGCATTTCCTCTCCATGGATTTACAGGTGACTTCGAAAGAGTTATCTACTTGTCTTAGGATCTGATTTTCTCCCTCATTTTTGGCAGCTTGCTACAGCTTATTTTAGCTCAGAGAGGAGACCCAGGAACGCGTGTCCCCGGCTGGGGCATGGGGAGGTGGATCTGTGCTGTCTGCTCTGGGCTTGGCTGCTTTCCCTCACGGGGGGATGATTTGTCTGGGCCTCAGTTCCCGCAGCTGAGAGGTGAGTAGATCCTTGCTTTTGTTCACGAGGATGCCCTCACAGGTCTTGTAGCTTCTTCACAGAGTTTTAAGTGCGAGATTCTATCTGCAGGGCTGAGCCAGCTGGAATTTGCTGCGGAGGATGAAAGATGGGAGGGCAGATTCGGGATGGTAGGTGCTGGAGTTGGGGCTGTTCCTGCTGTTGTCCCCATATGAGACGAGGAGTTGTGAGTTCCTCCACAAGCCACAGACAAACATCTCATTACTCGCCCTGACTCACAGCTGCCCCTCTCTTACCTCCTTGTCACCCCCTTGGCTGCCCTCCCGCCTTGCACGGGAAGATGCTCAGAGACAGCAGAAATAAAGATGCTCTGAGCCAGTTTGCCAGGATACAGGTCTGACAAAAACTGCTTATGATGCAAACTCATTATCTGTGAACATGCCCTATTTCTTGGGGATGTTTTAGAAAATTAAACATGCCGCTGACTCAAAAGTTTACCTTTATGCAAATCAAAATGTCAACATCTGGCAGGAGGACTTGTGGATTTTTTTCAGTTTGTCTGTAGCAAGGGGCTGCCTTCTCTGTTTTGTTTTTTTCCCAGACACTCATCATCATATGCATGCTAAGCACATCCTGAAGTAATTTTCCTAGTAAAGGCAAGTGTAGAAAGCTAAGCGTTAAATGCTCTTTCAAAGCCACCAGGAATATCGCTGTTTACTTGTTTTCCGGTCTGTAACAGATGCTGGCATTCAACATTCAGAGTGCCTCCGGAAAAAAGAAAAAAATAAAGATTGCCATGACAAGGTTAGCAAATGACAATTATTTGTCAGTAAATCTTCTTCTCCCCCCCCAGTGAAAGTGCTCTTTATGAATGAGCGACTGCCGCCTCCCCGGGCGCTGAGGCTGATGCCTGCAGACGGCGAGGACGCCGCGGCACGGCGTGATGGGCAAAGCTTGCGTAGTGCCATGGCATTATCGAGCAGCCCCGCAACGCGAGGTGTGGCCGTCAGACCCAGTCCACTCCGACAGCCTTTGACATGCTTTAAAATTTAGTTCTGAGAAAATCAGTAGTGGTTGCTACTGTCTGGGACAAATCCTCTGCGCGCTGGCAAAAATCACTCAAACAGTATATTCTCAGATCAGCACAACTCTGATGAGTTCAAGGGATATTGAAGAGATATCTAGGAATATGCATGTTCACCCAAACACACATGCACATCCAGAGGGAGGATCCAGCGGTAAGCTCTGCGAGCAAGAGGCCCTGTTTTCTGTTACCAGCACAACCTTCTGGTGGCTGGTCCTGAGCGGGAGCAGTAAAGATGTTCTGGGACAACCCCAACATGCCCCACTTGCCCAGCGTGGGCTTCCTCCTTCCACCCTGATTCTGCGCCATCCCCTTCTCCTGTGGCAATAGTGGTCTCCAAGATTGCCCCCTCTTCCCCATCTGCTGTCTGGGAACTTAAAATGCAAAACTTTAGTGCTGTTGGCTTGCCATAAAGAGGGGTTTGGCCATGGTACAGCTGTTTTCCTATTTCTTGTTAATCGCCAGGCAGTTCTTGCCTCTGGATTCCTTCTTGGAACAGACCGGCTGTTGGCACACTGAGCTCTCGGTGACGCTACGAGCAGCAAGCCCATCCCACGTGCTGTACTACAAATGTATTCAAACCGATGGGAAACGCGAGAGAAAGCGGCTCTTTTGCAATGCCTAGCAATGTGCGATTAGCTTCAAGCGGTGTACATATAAATAAAAAGCAATGGACAGGCACATAAACACAATCTATTGCATCTTCTGCTTTTTGGAGTCAAGCGCTATGCTGGGAAAACATTGCCTCTTCATCAAGTTTTATCTCTTGCAATCAATTCATTGGGCCAACCAAGAAGCTTTAGAAAAAAAGACTTGGATTTTCCCAAGTTCTGCTTTCAGAGCTGGCAAACCCTCCCCATCACTCTGACGCCAGGTTTCCCAGTAAGCCTGGGAAAAAGTGAGCTCCACGGCAGAGCCCGGGTGCTCCCTCCTCCCCCTGGCACATCCCAAGTCTTACCATGGGGTGCTGGTCATACCCCTGCCACCGCCGCTGGAGACAGGACAATGCCAGCCCCGACCGTGTCCCCGTGCTGTGGGAGGGTTTGGTGCAGAAGCTCTGTGGCTCCCGCAGAAGTGAAAACACTGCTGCAAAAGCACCAAGTTTATAGGCTGGTGTTTTGGTAGTGGAAAGTGTATTTTTTCCCCTCGTGGCTATAAATCTATAGGGTATACATTCTTTTCACTGCCACGATGAAAATGGGGAAGACTGGAGCAAGCGAGCTGATGAGGGACATCACCCTCAAAGGAGGCTGGGAGGCATCAGCTCAGTCAGAAAGCCTCTGGGCTAGCTCAGAATTGATTCTGCTTTTTTCAGACACCAAAAAAATGCTCTAAATACCGGCTGACTGGCTTTGTTCGCTGGGAATACGCTCATCTTGTGAGGTGAAATGGAGCAGTTTGCTGGGGAGCAAAGAGTGTTTTGGTGTCCTGCAGCCTTGACCGCAAGTGCCATCTGGTTAACCTGGTGGTGTGGTTTTGCCTCAATTTGCAACGCAGAACCACGCAGTTGCTCTCTCACTCCTTTCCCCTCCCCCGTGGGATAGGGAGGAGAATCAGAAGGAAAAAGGCAAAAACTCATGGGTTGGGATGAGAACAGTTTAACAGAATGGCAAAGAGAGAAGAAAACAACAACAGATACTCCTGATAAAAAGTATATACGCCATGCAGTGTTCTCACCACCCGATGCTCACCTTGCTCCTGAGTAGCAAAAGGCTCTCCTTCAGCCAGCTCCCCACTTAAATACTGAGTATGGCATCACACGGTAAGGAATATTCCATTTGATTTTCTGTTTGGGTCAGGCCACCCAGCTTGTTGTGAAAATTAACTCTATCCCAGCTGAACGCAGGACACCTGGTCTTCTCCAGACGTCGGATGTCAGCCCCAGACGTCATGGCTACATGGGAGTGGCCTGCACAGCCCCTCTGGTGACTTCTAACAGGGCCCATTTTTGGCTGGTTTGGACCAGAAGAAGACAGGACTGACCACAGATCACCGTCAGCTTCCCCAAAGGTTCCTGTGGCTTTGCCAGCTGTGATGGTTACTATTGATAACAGGTCATCCTTCGGCGGCTCTCAGAAACTTCAAGTAAGAGCTGGGCTCCGCTGTGCCGACAGCTTCCCACCCACACAGCCAGAAATGAGCTGCTTGTGTCACTCGGGGCTTGGGCTGATCAGGAATTTATTCCCTAGTTCAGAGATCACCGATCATCAAGATGTCTCCCCAGCACTGGAAACACATGGCTCAGGTCACCTTCCTCATCTTCCCCTACCCTTATCCTCCACAGGCACTAAAGTTGGGATGAGGTTGGTGAGATCTGGTGCTTCTTTGTCCATACCATTAGGGTGCAGCCCAGTGACAGGTTAAAATTTTTCTGCCACCGTGAGAGCTAGAAGTGGGCTTTCCTCAGCAATAGTTGGTACAGTCAAGGAATACCATGACTGCAGGCGCTGAAACTGTAAGAAAAAGTGTTAGAAGATGTCACAGAGCGAATAAACTCCAAGAGAAGATGAGGCAGGAGCTGCGATAAGCAATATCCGAAGGAATTTCCTTCTCCCAGCAGCGTGTAAGTCCCAGCACTGTGCTGTTCCAGATGCTGGCTAATTCCCCCTGATGGCTGATTGATGTTGTGGTCAAAAGGCAAGCTCCAGACCAACCCGCTGAACTCGCAGGCAGGTTTCAAGCTATCTACCCTAACAGCTTTGGCAGTGAAAGCCTCCCCAGGGGGCCACAGAAGAAGCCAAAACCCGATGATACCCATTGCCAAAGAAATAGATCACAGCACACAAAGCCTCGCTGCCAGACGCACCTTGGGCTGGTCACAGCCAGGAGCTGGAGAGCTGGCCCCGTCGCCACGGAGCTGCTGAACACATTACAGATCCAGAGAGATGAGGAGGAGGAGCAGCAGCCCGAGCCACGAGAGAGGGCATTGTGGAGCTGGCAGGGAGTGCGGGCGCGTGTGCCAGGCTCCTTTGTCCCTCTGCTGCCGTCCAGGGGAGGGGGAGAAGTCGACAAAGGCTCGTCAAGGAGAGAATAATCGCTCCATGTGCAAAATGCAGTTTGGAGTTGTGCTGGGCCGATGGGATTCAAATACAGCTTGTGGTACCGGCACTTATAATAGATAGTGTTGCAGGGAGGGATTCGTAAAATACTTCATTGGAGATGTCGTGGCTGTCTCGCTCGGAGGGGAGGTGGGAGGAGAGGGCCGCTCAGGGAGAAGGGCAGGAAAAGCAGAGCAGAAATGAAGCATACGGGAGTTTTATCATGCAGAAACAGTATCCCAGAATGAAGTCTCTTGCAAAAGAAAGGCTGTCACCCTGCGAAACCCATCATTCTGCATTGCTTCAGGGTTAAAACTGGAATCTTGAAAGTTTAGCTGTCTGCTAGGAATCAGACTGGGACACAGCTGAGAACACCTTGTGCTTAGACTTGCTCTCTTTATGGCTTGGGTCTCCAGATCACTCCGAGCATGTACTTTTCCATCCATACATTATTATGTTTTTAAACACAACTATAAACGCAAAAATCTTGCGACTGTCTTGATCTCAGAAGGATAGTGATTCGTTTGCTATTTCGTTTCAAGCAAGGCAAGACTCTGTGCCATGGAGCTCAGTACAGTTGGGTTCCCTGCTAGATTTATAATCCTTACTTTGCTTTATGCTCAGAATAAACATGATACAATTTACAGCCTCGTAGCAGCCCTGGTGTTCAAGGCTTCCAATTCAGCAAAGCACTTAAGCATATGCTTAGCATCAGGACTACCACATCAAGCACACGCTTGTGTTCCCCTGCCTTAACGGAGATTAGCACATGCGCTGATAACTGGAAAGATTCTAAAGAGATTTATGCAGTTGCCTGATTGTGAGCTTATGTCAACAGGCTCTGCAGAGCAGGAAAAAGAATTGACCGCGTGCTTCAAATTAAGCATGTGCTCAAGTTACTGGCTGAAATCAAGGCCTTATTTTGTTATTCTAGGGCAGCAAGGGACCCCATATCTGCAGACAGGATCCTCAAATGGCAGGAAGCTAGCGCCGAGCCCAGCGGGAGGCTCAAGGGGAGCGGGTCGGGGTACCGGCTCCAGCCAGAGGATGCTGAATACAAAAGCTCTGCAGGAAACTCTGCTATTCAACACATCTAATCCTGCTTGGAAAAAAACTCCGCTCCCTGGAACTGCGCTAGAAGCTGGTTCAGACCATCTTCTCCCCTTTCCAAAGCTCCAGCCTGGTTTACTGTGCATTTTCCTGTCTGTAAGCTGTCGAACATCTCAGGTAATTAATACATGATAACTTCTAATAGGCTCATCTTGTAATAACTTTTACCACAGACATAAATTTCACATTTAAACATATTTAGACAGTGCCATAAAGACATCAGCCTTCCTTGCCTGAGTCTGCCAAGTGGGGAGTTAGCTCCATGCACCAGCTTCCCCGGTTTGCCTCTCTGAGCTACTTTATTTTGGTGTTGTATTTTTTGTGCTTGTGGATGGCTTCAAATAGAAACATCAAATACCAAAAGGACCGCTTCCTAGCATTCTGCACTGTTTGGTTTAGAAATAAGCTGTTACATGAACCATAAAACACACGAAACCTGCTGACCCCTCACCTTCTCCTGTGGGGATTCTTTGAAGTTTAATAAAAGTGGAAGTTGGCAGCCTTTCCCTTGCTGAGCACGTTAATGCCACCTCACTTCTCTGCCTGTCTCCTTATTTTCATGATGTAAGAAACTAATATGTGTCAGCGTTCCCATCTCTCTGTCAAATTTAGTTGAAATTGGCCAACGGTTCTTGAGGCAGATAGACACAGCGTGTGGTATCCTGAGGCCTGTTTTCTCTAGGAATAGAGCTAATAGATAGGCAGAAGACATCGCTGGTTGGGAATTCGGCTAGTGGACGGGCAGGAGGCAGCCCTGGTTGGAGGAGCGGGGGAGGTTTGGCTTGCTGGAGCAGCAGCAGTGCAACCGGATGCTGCTGGTCAGAAGGAGCGGGGTCCTTGGGGCGCATACAGAGCTATCCCTTGGGCAAGCTGGAAAGCCTCCCGGGAAGCGTAAAGCCCCAAGCGCCTCTGGGCAATAGATGGTGAGGATACAAGAAAAGCAAGAGGAACCTGCTAACCAAGAAGCTTCATTTTCTGGAGTTTGAAGCCTCCACCAGATGCCTAAGGAGGAGCTGGGGGGCCAGGTAGCCATGGTGGGATCCTGGCAGGGATTCCCCGTCCCAGCTGCACCACGGCCGTGCACATGTGTTGCTGCACCCTCCGTGCTGGCAGCAGTGTGAAAATCCAATGGTATCGACAATGCAGGAAATATAGCGTCGCAGCCCGCCAGAAACCCAATCAATTGGCTAATTACATCACGTGAGGTTTACACGAGGCAGCCTGACAGTCACTGAAGTTACCCTTCCAGCAGCCCATCTGCTTCCAGGCTGAGAATTTCACATTTTCATGCGAAACCTGAGGTGCAGACATGGAGGGGATGTGGAGGCCTGGGACATTTGTTCTCTCATGTCACGGCCTGGGTAAATGTGCTGGTTGCCTCTCTCTGTCTGCCTCAGTGGGCTCAAGCAATGTCACTGAATCCGTTCTTATTGATTTAGGAAAAGGCTTTGATTCTGCAAACCGCAGACTCTTACTCGTGAAACTATGACAACTTGGTATTAGCTGCAAATCAATGAACTTTTTAAATGCACTCTAAGCAACAAAACTCACTTACTGCTAAACCCTGATAAGCCCGGTGCTGGGACAAGTCAAACCTTTATCTTAACTGCCATGTGATCTTTTCCAGTTTGATAGTTCCATTTGCTGTATGGATAAGGATTATAATGTGTCTACAGTGAGATTTTACCCTCCCTGGAAGCACTTGTACAGCAGATGATATTGAAAAGGAATTTTTTTTTTTAAACTTTCTCTCCATATCAACTATTCCCAAATACATTATTCTTATTCACCATTTCCTTTCCAACCCTGCTCTGTCTGCCTTCCTAATCTCTGCTGCTCTCAGAGACCGAACAGAACCTGTGAGCACACTAGAGGAGATTTATGCAACGTGACAGAGCTGCGGCTGGGATGGGACTCGTGCTGGCAACTGCGACACGAGTGGAGACCACGGGCTGTAGCTGCCTACCTGCAACCGCTGGCCTCGGGACACGCGTGCCCTCTTTCCCCCTGCGATCCAGCCTCCGGCTTCCTTATCCACCCGGCCCATCGGTGGGTGGGAATAATCCATCAGGACCAGCATTGCTGAGTGTGGACAGTGGCAGGTAGATTGGCATCATCAGGCCAAAAATTAGAGGGGTTTTTTTGCTAGAGTGGTCCATAACAGAAACCCTCCACTGTGAATTTTGTTTTTCACCTGCCTGTGTCCCTCCTCCAACGAAAACCCCACTGGGCTCCTCCTGCCCTGGCACCTTTTGGGTGGCATCTAGCCCCCAACCCCCAGTGAAGGTGACAGGAATTAGATATCCAAATATCTTCCCAGTGCGGTGGCTTCAGCTCAGCGGCTCAGGAATTTGGCTGCTCCCCGATGAGAAGCTGGTGTGCTCAGAGGCTGTCTCAGGCCAGCTGAGCATCACCGCAAAGCACCAAGGCTTTTAGCAAAGCCTGAAGACGGGAGGCACCCGAGCATCCCCACGCAGGCTCTGCAGACGCCAGGGAAGCTGGTAGAATAATGGGCCCATTTATTCCCCCAGGGGAGAAATGTCAGAAAACACTGAAATGAGAAAAAAATTGCCTCTTTGTTCTGCAAATGGTCATCATTGTGAGAAAGTTTATACACCCTCTGGGAATTCATTTAGCATCATCAAAAAGAGGCTTTACAAAAGTGAATCCTTATTTACCCACAGTAATTTTACCAAAATAATTTCTTTACTGGAAGAAAGGTGAAGTGGGGTTACCCACACTGACAGATGCTCTGTCACTGCTGCTCTACAGGGATATAAAGATACCTTATAGCAGAAATCTGTTCCTATTCAGAAGTGACTTAAACCCCTGTGAAGGGCTGCAGGAGCTCCCTTAGCCATGGGAACGTGCTCACAAAGGTAAGGTTGTTCAACAGAGCATTTCCAGAGATATTTTGCCCTTCCCATGACACAGTGGTTAACATTATGTTTGTGTATACAGGACATCACAACTTTAAAATATCCTGGCCAGCCGTGACCAGTCTGTGGGCACGCCTCAGGGACAGCACGAAGCAGCCGCGTGTTTTTAGAAGCGTGTATTATTTATGGTCTGTTTTGTTGTCACTGCTGAGATCAGACCTTGCTGTGAACATATATTCACTAAAGAAGTAAGCCCGTCCCCAAAAGCCTTATACTGAGCATCTCAAACAGACATGGTCTAATGGAAAGCATTTTCCTACTCCCATGAAGTGTGGTTTACTGGTTTATGTAAAAAAGAAGTCCTCTCTTTCTTTTTTTCCCAGATTCATACCTTTAGTCTTATAAAAATTGTTACACTGAAACCAACCAAGTGAGAAAATAGATGTTATTTCAGCCTTCTTCCAGATTTTGATTTTTTTAAGATGTGAGGCTGCATTATAGTCAAGAGTTCTAGAGTCAAACTAAATCCCAGTTTCTTACAAAAGAGCTTCCGGGACAACCAAAATCCATAGAGTCAGCCTTCTTTAGGAATAATCCCACCTTGACAAGTCCTCCCACGCTTCTCCAAGACATATTTCAGCCCACTACACGTTATTCCCAGAAAGGTACCATGAATTCCCAGCACGTTGCATGTCGGGTGCTGTGACAAAGGCTGCCTGAAGGCTCCGTTGGACCGGGTGGGAGCGGGGCTCCTGTGCACAAAGCCAAGTTCACAACTGGGCCTTAAACAAACATTTACAAAAAAGTGACTTATTTTCCACACTGAAATCAAATGCAAAGGGGAAAAAAACCACAACCGAGTCCTGAGTAATTTTGCAGCTTAGGAATATTTCACATACTTCTTTCACCATAATGTGAAGGCCAGATATAACTTTCTGATTAATGGGGGCCGTGGAGTGCAATAAATGCAGTTCTAAAGGAAATTCATTTCACAGCAAGCACAATCAGGCTTTCAAAACCCCAACCCCCTGTATACACTGGGTATTTTTTGCAAGTTTAAGAGAGCCTAAGAGAATTAGGTACCCAGTTCCCATTCAGAGTCAGTGGGGTGTGGAAGTTAGGTTCCTAGAAATGCCTCCATAGACCTCAGCCATCAGGTATGAGCAGCAGCTCTGCGAGCCGCCCTCTCAGGGGAGTCAGTTTGGCCTCTTCCAGAGGTGGGCTCCCAAGCTGCACACAAACCATTTCAGTCTTATTTGTCAGCTTTTCTACTACGTTTTATTACCCAAAAGAGCCGAGGGGCGAGCTGGGGTCCCAGGAAGCGCCGTGTGAATGCTGCACTTGGCCAGAACTCCCCTGAGCACCTTTGCTGCTGTGGCCCAAGCAAACCAACACTGAAAAGGGAAGCACTTCTGCTGAGAAGTGAGAGCACCGCTCATGTTAATGAAAGATGTTTTACTGTCTGGGGTTGTAGCTGATGGGAAATGGCTGGCTCTATGTGAGAGGAAGAAGACTCGTAATATGTGGGATAAGAAATGTTAAAAGAGGAGTAGAAACTGCGCACAGAAAATGTGTGCTGGGAGTCACATGCTCAAAAAGGGACAACAATGCTGCTTGGATGAATTAATCAACACCCCAAAATTTACCAAGGTCCTGTGAGCTTTTCAGGTGCATACTGCACATGTGGGAGAAACCAGACCGTGGTGCTGGCCACCAAATACTGTGTGCCCACAGCACTGCCTGCATTGCAAAGGTATCCAAGAACCTCACATACTTTTACGTATTAATGCATTCATTTGATCTTACTCCTTGGTAAAGTAGGAGCTTTTTACAGAAGGACAAGGGAGGTTAAAGACATCACAACATCTAGCTTTAAACTCTGTGATAGAAGCTGCTGGTTGCTGAGCACGTGGGCAGCAAGGCTCCTGCAGCAAGTGCTGGGTCCCTGCCTACCTCAGATGAGGCATCTTGCGTAAAAGCCCTGCCTTTGAGACCCCAGCCACTGTTTTGACCACTAAGCCTCTCCTCTCAGCAGCAGCAGAGGTGTCACTAGGCACACCTACATCAAGCATTGGCTCCAGAGCCCTCACTCTGCATTGGAGGCCCCCTTGCAGAAGGGCCGTTCCCACTCAGGCACCGCGCTCCCAACCTACCATACGAAACTCCTCAAGGCTGGGCTCGGACTATTTGGAGCCTTTGAGCCACTGACATGTTGGAGAAGCAGCTGCTGCTAAGTGAGATGAATTCACTCCATGCTTCCTTCTGACAAACATGAGCATTTGAGTAATCTCTAAAACCAGCAGCATATGCGGGAGGTGCCGTGCAGCATCCTGGTACCCCGCGTCAGCCGGTGGTGGGCTGTCTTCCCTTGGGCTGGATAACGGCGATTCTAGTTTGGTTTTTCTATTGTGAACTGGCACTTACTAAAACATGGTTCCACGCTGTATAATTTCTATGGCTTTTATTAATGCAGACAGTATAGGCTCCATAAAGAAGAAAAATTACCAGTGGAAGATAAAACTAAAATACTAGTTGCATTACAATCACATTCTAGTGCTGCAATAAATTGCATGAAGCCAATAAAGCAAAACTAACTGAAGATATTTGACACAAACCAAAAATGAAATGAGAGTCATTATGCAGTCTGCTACAGGGACCTGCCTTGATGTAGTTAAAGCAATAAACTACCTGGGAGTAATCTTTACTTATTTTAAATTGCATATTCCAATTGCAAAGCTGTTTCTGGCATTTCTGCCACACTTACTTTGCTCTGCTCAGAAAAAGAATTACATGTCTGGGTAAGTCATGTCCTATTAAATGTGCATCATATCTGCAGCACTCATAAGTCACTTGAGTCACAATATTGTTTATTCTAACATTAGTCACTATTTTCTGTCATAAATTAGCTGTTCTCCAGAAGAGTGGAAACGAGATTGAACCAAGGCTGCAATTATTTCGCACATCCATGTTGGCACACGGAACAGATTAAGTGGCTATCTCTACAGAGGAATAATCATCATCGGGCGATGGGTCAATTAAAACAAATGTATTCATGCCGTTAGCCCCCAGGTATCTTCAATAATAAGAGTTTGCATTCCTTTCCCTCCCTAATTATTCTCCTCCATGGTCTGGCTGACCCACACATGTGTCAAAATAAGCAGAAGCAATGCCTTTTGCGATAGTCAAGGTTAAACCCTCCCTGCCATCACTTCCTGCCAGCCCCCTCGAATCCGCCCTACCCACGGCAGATTTGCATGCAAATCAACGGTGGTGGCACGGTGGATCTTTTCCATGCAACCAGTCCTGCTGCTAATTAATTGTCTGTTATTCTGCCTTTCTGTGCGGTGATAGCAGCCCTCGCTCCCCTGCCGGGAGAGAGGGAGGGGATGCAATTCCGCCGCCTTTCAGTCATCCCAGTTTTATGTGACTGCGTGTGCTGGTGTTGGTTTTCCCTGCCTTTGTGTGGCTTGGAGCATGCCCAGGCCTGGCCCCGCCGTCATCTCCACATCCCGATTTCACACCCATCGTGCCAGGGGACCCGCTGTTACCCCGGGGCCGGGCTGCGGGTCGGGGTCCTGGAAACACGTGCTGACGTAGCAGGGAGAAGGGGCGATTTTGGTCAGGATGCATTAAGTCTTGTTTATACACAACCCCCGTTTAATTAAAATGGAGTGTTTTGCCCCAAAGGGAGCAGGCCATTGTAGCAGTGAATGGTGCTTTATAAGACAGCTTATTCCCTTAGGGAAGAGGCAATCAGTTGCCCCAGCTGAAGGCACATTCATACTTGAATTAAAAACCTTCAATAGCTATTTTTTTAAATTGCCTCTCATACAGAGCTAGATGCATTGCTTGGAAAAAAAAAAAACACAAAAAAAACCCAAAAGAAAATCAGCCGACTTCCACATCAGTTTGTTCCCCTAATAATGCATCTATCCCCCGGGAATTCATGCTCATGGAGGAGTACAGCACTGCTTCATGGAGGCTTCAGGTGCACCTCGCCCAGGTGGGACCAACAGCGTGGAGCGAGAGGCTGGGCTGCCCCTAACCCATCAGCTGCCCTGTGCCGGGCTCGAGTGCTCTTGCTCACTAGTGACACGATGGAAATAACCTACTTGCAATGTTGTCTTTGCCTTCTAAAAGCAGAATGAAGCAGCAGAATGAGCTCGGGAATGCCACGAGGATGGAGGTGTCCTCGTCCATGCCCTGGTGGGGCACTGCCACTCGCTGTCCTCCCCGGAAAGTCAGCGACTGTGTTGCACTTTGCAAGCGGCTGAGCCAAAACGTGGGTATGGGCAGCGCCAGGAGAGGCAAAGCCGAGCAATCGGGACTCTGACAGGAGCTGCCTCTGCCCCCGTGCTGCCTCGGAGGCTCTGAAAGACGAGAACTGGCCCAGTGTAGGGTGAAATACCTTTTTCAGAGGGGAGCAAGAGGACTCAGCCTTCTTCATCGTTAAATTTCCCCTGCGCTTACTGCAGAGGCAGGGGTGTCTGCCTCCGCCTTGGCTCCTGGCCATGGGCCAGCGAGCGCAGATATTCTGCTCACCTAAGCTCCTGCTATTGCCTTCAAGGGCAGGGCAGTTTACCTTCTGCCTTGCTCTTTTCCAGGCTGTTTTTTGCTCCAGCCTCACCCAGGCTGTCTTGCTAAGGGGGGAGGAGGAGGTGGCCATTGCATGTCCTATTCCCTCCTGCCTTCAGCACGATGGGGAGGACCAAAGTCCACATAATACCCACTTTTGGACACTAACTGAGAGCAAGCGTCTGAAGGAGACTGTCAATCCAGGGCAAGCCCATATGGACGGCTTCCCTGCGCAGTCTCTCCACATCTGGTGATCCACAGCTTCACACCTCCAGAGATGCAGATAATGCCATGACATTTAACAGCCGTCGACAGATTTTTGTCCCACAGGTTCAAAACCTAATTGGATAAAGTTGTGTCAATATTTTGTACCCAAGGTGTTGTGTGACAGCCGCTTCAGCTTAGCGATGCACGAGGCGAAGCAGTATCATCTGCTCCAGCGGGGTTTTGGCCCTGCTGTGGTTGGTGACACCATGCCCATGCCTTGCAAAAGATGGCTGAGTGGACAGACTGGCCCCTGTGCAACATTCTTAAGGTGATTTTTTTAGGCTTTTTAAAATCAACCAGCTCTCAGGCTCTGAAGTAACTCCGTGAACCCATGTCCCAGGACATCACCTTGTACCTTGCCCCCTTTTCCATGGAGCTGCTACTGCCTGCCCTTGCCAAACTCAGGCTTGGTACTCACTGCCCACTCTTCCTTACCTCCATTACAATAAAAATTTCAAAAAGTATTTTACACTTAGTAAATGCCTTCTCTAGTGCCTTACAGAAAGGAATTTAATGTACTTCCTATGCTGTTTTGTTTGGCTTAGGGGGCATTTAGAGCCACCCTTGCTTCCACTGAAGCCCATGGCAGTACACACACCGGCTGCTCCCTTTCTCCAGAAAGCCCCAGTGCAGAGCTGGGTAAGACACCTCAGGAGTTGATGGGAACCAAAAAGAAAAAAAAGAAAGAGAGAGGGAAACCAAGCAAATTTACTAAGAGAAAAGTACAACTTTTCACAACGACTCTAGCTTCTTCTTGCTGGTTTTGCTGATTTACGTGTAATTTCCATCTAAACACAGGTATATGCACACGTTACATGGGTGGAGGTGGACACATTTGATGTGTTTACACAGTATTTCCAAACTTTCTGAACACGGGATCCCTGTTTAAAGGCTGGGGCTTGTTTTACCTGGCCAGCCCCAACCCATGCATTGCCAGGCTGTACAGCTGCAGCTGCACTTGGAGCGGTTGGAGGCTGAAACCATCTCAGCTCCTGGTAAATTAATGACATTTGCAAATATGCAGCTATTCACCCCACCTGAAGCTGCCTGGTAAAAGTGGGTAAGAGCAGCATGTGCACTGACCAACCACCAACTCTCAGCCCCTCTCTGCAGCAGTGCATCGGGGTGACAGCAGCCGCTGTCCCTGGAAGCGAGCGGGGATGCAGTCCTTACTTTCTGTTTGCAAAGTAAATAAGAGTCAGAAATGTGCAATTCCACTTCAGTGTGGAATCAAGAGGTCTCATCTTGCGACCGAAGCGTTCATAATGCTGAGCACAGATGCCCTCCTATTCACCTTTAAAGTCTGCATCCTTTCTGTGCTTCCCACGCGTCCTTTGCCTTCACCTCCAGGATGTCTGTCTTGCTTTTGAAATATCACTGCTCTCCTACTGTTAAAGTATGTGGAAGGATGAATCTTTTATCTCCCTTTGCTATTAGGGAGGTTGATTCTGGGTTCATTGGTTAGGTTTAAGATGTTACAAAAGCATCTGCCTGGTGGGATTTAAAGATGACAACCCTCTGGTGTTATTTCAATGCAGGTAATGGCAAGTAGATCCCCCTGCTTTCTTTACAGCCCGTTAGGAGGAAAAGCCTGTCTCGAATAAAGATGTAGAGATAAGAAGAGATTAGAGATTCAAGCTCAAGGCGGCTTGCTCCCATGGAGAGCGTGGGGAGCAGCACAGCTGAGTCCAGCTCTGCTCCCATGGGCAGCCCATCTGCAAGCGACGTTCCAGACTGGCTCTGGATGCACCTCCTGGCTTTGGGGGTTGTTCCCCTCTAAGGAAGGGTCCATGCAGCCCCCCCAGACTAAGCCCTAACTGCAAATCCTGGCCTGAGCTCCATAACAACAGGAGACGAGCTGTTTCTGCTCCTCGTGGAGACAGGTCCACCAGAGCCAGGCACGGTTTGGGCTGCAGGCTGCTGTCAGGGGAAGCTGCTTTAAACCATCACGTAGTCATTTCTGAAATAGTTCCCACTAGAAAAACATGGCTTTGGATTAAACTGAACTTCCTCAAAGAAAACTGGAGAGATTTCAATGGTGTTTCATGTATATAAAAGAGGACTTATGACAAAATCAATTGTTTTTGAAAAATGTCAATGTTGTTTCCAACACACACTATTGTTTTACATTTTATTTACTTGTAAATTTGCCACTTTAACCATATTGCTTGGCACAACCTGAGGCCTTCGCTCATGGTCTGAAGCACCATGCTGACTAACGCTGCACAGCTCACTGCTGAACGCCTGCCCACACGTAAGAGATGAGAACATCTCTCACTTTATTTTGCTTTCCTGTGTTCCTGAAATACTAAGGAGAGCTCCAACTTCATACAAAGTTAAAGTCAACTAATTTTCTGGATCAAAGTGTCTCCCACTTTTGTTGTAATGAAACAATTTAACACTTTCAGTAATACATTCCCAGTCCCAGTTAGGAGGGGAGCTATTTTCAATGTCTCCAGAAAGAGTTCCAGATTAGCATGAGGATATAGCCAAAACATACAGGACACCAGAGGGTGGGAATATTCCCATTCAACAAGGCTCTTCTGTCTGCTCTGATTCCCCATCCCCCTGCTCCATACTGACAGAGGAGCTACAAAACCCCCTTTTTTTGGGGGTTGCCACAGCCAGCAACGAGGCTGTAGGGGAGCAGTGGTGGAGGCTGATTACCAGTATTTAACTGGAGGGTCCCTGCAGCCTCCGCAGGCGAAGCGTGGGGACCCAGTGCCAGCCTGGGTCTGCACTGCTGCTCTTACCCCGGAGCTGCCCGCCTGCGATCCAGGAGTAAGAGGAGCAGATCCAGTGAAGGGGTGGTGAAATTCACTGACTTGGTGCCCTGAGGTGCTGAAACCGCTTGGGACGTGCCCAAGAGCTCGCCTTCAGCTGCGTCCCCACTGGGTTGGGGCTACGTGCTGGGACCGGGTTTTGACTGCGGGTTGGCGCTCAGCCTCAGGGAAGGATGGAGCAAAGGAGCATGAAGGGAGCAATTTGTGCCAAGCCATGGAGCTATCAACCCAAAAGTTGAGAAACACAGGCTTTGAACCCACTTTTCCATGAGCCAGTCCCAATCCTGTCCTGTGCCTCAGTTTCCTCATGGAAACTGGGGTGACAACAGTAGTTTTGGAAAGACCTCTGAGAGCTGCTTTTGTGAGAGGCTCAGCGGGGCTGTATTTGGGTTTTGTCCGTGCTGCAGAGTCTGGGGAGACAAGCAAAGCTCTGGCCCGACTCTGCAATACAGGCGAGGATGCTGGATCCGACAGCCGGCCAGAAAGCAGCTGCATCCGAGCCGCAGGCGTCGGGGGGCTCGTGCTCGCGCCTGCCTCTGGGCTGAGGCTGTGGTACCGAAAAGCGATTTATTCATTTTGTCTCCTGAACAAGTATTAAGATGAATATCAAAACATAATTGTCTCAACAATCTTTAGGCTTTTACTTATCAGTGGATGATAAGGCTGTGTAGCGATGTGTTCATTTGTCTGCAGATCTCTGTAATCCTATTAAGCGTAGAGTGATAACTGTTAAACTGTATCTATACACCCCCACGTGCACATTTCTTGAGGAAAGTATTTCACACACACAGACACACACACCCGCCGTAAAATTTACTGCTGCACAGAGAGGGTAAGTGCCTCTGTACGGACAACTGAAACACAACCCGCCTCGATTAGCACCAGATCCCTCAGGGTCACAGGCCCCTCCTAGCCCAACATCAGGAACATTGCTGGAGCTAAACCAGCCGAAAAATAGAACCATCCCTTTGTTTTATTCTGAATTTCCTTCAGAACAGAAGGAATTTCCCCGCCTCTGTATTTAAAACATGGAAGCCATGGGACCAGGCTAGGGCAGAGCTGGCCTCACCTGATGCTTTAACCCACCGCTGGTGCCTGCAGCAGCACTGCCCATGGGCTTCACCCGCATGCGGCACCCCTGGACAAACGCACGGTGAGGTTTCTCCCCTCTTCCAGGCCATATCTAGATGAGGAAAGCCCATTTGTGAAGAAAAGGTCTCAGAGATTTTCACCCGACAACAAAACGGCGAAGGAAGAGGAAAGCTTGTGCATCAACCCAGCTGCAGCTCAGTTTGGACAAGTGCTTTTGCTCCAAAAGCTGAACTTTAGTAGCTAGTGCCCAGGTACAGAGATCTCGTGCAGAGCAGCCTGACACCTCTTCGGCACGGTGCATGGCCCGGCAGTATGAGCCACTGCCCGCAGGGACACGGCCCCGCCATAATGCAATCTTCACGCTGGCTCGCTCCGGGGTCTCTGGGCAGTGACCGCGGTGCTGCCGTCGCCACCGCTGCGGGGCTTCCTGACGTGTCCGGGAGCTGACACGCCACCGCCGTGCCTTTCCCTTCTGACCTCGCTGTGTGCTGGAAACAACCCCCAGCCAGAGGAGCCGTCTCCACACAGCGCATCCCTGGCCTGGGAATTTATGTGGCACCAACCCACTGCCCACCAGCGCGTGTGATCTACATCATCCCCTGCCCTGCCCTCCCGGGGAGCTACAGCCATGCCAATATTCATATTTACAGCCAGTTCTCCCCCCTGCACCTTCTCCGAGTTTGTCTGGAGTACTTGCGCACTGTGCAGGCATACAACACCCACCGCAGACCTTTTTCTGTACATTATCTCCCTAAATTACTGTGAATTCAGTCTCACAGAAGTTCCAGACACCTTCTGCTTTTAAACACACCATTATCAAAATAAAGCAATCATAGCCCACAAGCCAGAAATAAGGACTCACACCCTTCGTTTCTCCCTCCAAAGCCTTGGCTGCTGCAAACTGAAGGAGCCAGACAAGCCTTGCCAGACCACCAAGCCAGTACATGTCCTGCTCATGTAGCATCTCCTTTAATTTCCAGACTTCAACATGGAGTTCAGCTGGGCACTTTTGCCCATGCTTTTCCATTTGTAACTCTCCTCTGCCCTGTGTGTGTGTGTTTATACCTGCTGAATCGTGACCCGAGGACAGCTGAGCTTCCCAGCACCTTGGGGCCAGGACCATCGGCCGCAGACAGTGTGGGGCACACTGGGTTTTGGACATCGGTGAGCTCAGAGCAGCTCATGGGTTCCGTCAGTGCTCAGCATCCCTGGTAAACCTGGTCACTGCAATGCTTTAACTGCCTACCATAAAGAAGCCTTCTCCCTGCCGTAACGTGGAGAGGCTGCCTGGGCCATATTTCCTTTTTAATTGCAGGCTGAGAGGCACAAGGATACACTGAAGGGAAACGTAATGCGCCGAGATTGGAGTGAATGGGGCTGTCAGGAGGCAGCCAGGAGAGAGTTTGTTCGCCGTTAGGGTGGCAGGCAGAAGAGCAGGAGCTGCTCCCAGGCTCTTGTTAAACACAGAGCTGAAATGCCGAGAAGCAATGGAGAAATATAAAGAAAGTAACTCAAGAAGTAGCGTTAGAAATATTGATAACTCAGACGAATCACACCCATGGACCTTCTTTGATTACATTATCTGTTCGTTCTTCCTTACAAAGCGCTGCTGTCACACAAGCATAATAAAACAAAAATATATAAATGGAAGGAATTAAGAGTCATCCTATTGGGACTAATTTAATCTTTGCTTCATTTAAAAGGAGAACATGGCTCCCTTATCTAATGTACACAAAATTGCTCTTTATTCCCCAGGTTTACATACAGATGACAGATCTATATAAATATGGATCTGCTCCTTTTCCCCATTCTGTTGTGAGAAAAGCCACCTTCCACCACATCTTTTCTCTGTTCTAGATGCTTGAAGAAGAGTCTCCCTCCTGCCCTATGCTCTTACTGTGAATGGAGAGGACGAGGACACGGCAGCACCCTTTGGAGGCTACAAGCTTCAGCAGCTGATGTTTGAGTCAAAAAAAGCAGTGAGAGCTGTCACAGGTAGCTCTCACTCTCAGAGGCATCTGGTGTTGATGGGAATGGGTTAGCTGGGACTGAAACCCAGCCAAAACATACCCTCCCAAGAGCTCTCCACTCCCATCCATCTTTGCTAGTTTTCCTTTCGGGGAGTTTCAGAGCGAGCCCACAGAGGTTTCCGTGTGGTACAAGACAGGCAGGAAACCACAAAGTCCCCTGAGAACTGTTGTGTTTGGGCCACTCAGAGTGAAGTGGAAACGGAGTTTTACTGTGAAGTTACCAAAAGCAACAACTCACCCATGCCGGGTTGGGGGTCCTGCTGAGCTGCCACGCCGCAAGAGCAGCCCTGGATCTCTCCCCTGGCAAGGGGTGAACCACAATCCCAAGAGCACTGGGAGAAGGTTTAGAGCAACCATCAAAAGCCATTTCAGTCTTCACAGGTTCAGGTTTTTAAGTTAAAAGTCAAAGTTGTCCCCAGAAAGCAGACTTCCCCACACCCAAATACATAAACTGAAGTTGAAATATGGATCTCAGTCAAGCGCAGCGTCCCTGCCAGACTTTTCGCTGGTCCCGTTACCGCTTCTGAGTAGCACCACGAGTCACTGCGAGCTCACATCCTTGCCCATATGAAATCATGTCCTTTTCCACGGGACACATTCAGAAATACACACATATTTCCTCTTTGCCTCACCTCTGAGCTGGGAAAAAACAGATATTTGTGAATCAATCATTGCTTTCTAACATGCTGAACACACCAGAGGACTCCCTGCTCTTTCAAACCTTCTACCGTAAGTGCAATTTCAAAGTGTTTCTCTCTCCTAATATCCACTGGCTTTTTAAAAAGCAACTAACAGCAGTGCTGGAATGGCTAATACCTAATTAGCTAATGGGTAATGATGCTCCTGTGAATGAGGCTGACATTTCACTCTGTAATTATCATCTAGCCTGATATCACATCCTGGAGTGGGCAGTTGTAGGTGCCTTGGGACAAGGCTAAGGAACAAGCAGGCCCGTAGCGATGCTCCCACGCCGCCCTCTGAGCCACCGACACGAGCCGGGTGTGCCAGCAAAGCCGCCGCCGCTGCTGCCATACCCGACTGGAGCAGCACGGAAAGCCGACCACGGCTTCTGCACGCCTGGCTTTCCCCAGACATATCTTCATTTTCCACTCTCAAGTTTATATGTCTGAGCTGCAGAAGAGGAATTCAGTCAATTTGCTGGGGCTTCCAGCTGCCCGGCGGCCTGCGAGCAGCCGTTGCACTGGTCCACAGGTCTGCGTCTCCATCCCGGAGGCAGTGGAGGGGCTGAAGAAGCCACCTTCTGCCTTGCTGGGACTCATCATGAAGCCTCGAGGAGTAACCGCTTGGTGTAACCCCCTGAGGCTGAAGGCTCATGTGCTGTACTAGCCTTAAAAAAGCCAAGCTCATCAATTTGAGAAGATTTGGGCTCCAGCAAACTGTTAGGAAAGATCTGCTCATACCACATTTTAGCCTGCAGACCACTGTGGCTTCTTTTTGCTTTTACTCTGGTAAAGAACAGGAGCAATTCCATTTTGTTTCTCAGGCCACCAAAGAATGATCATCAACCCAGAGGTTTCAGGGGGAGTTAATTCCAGCACACATAAATGTAAAATCAACCCCTCTCGAGTCACCGCTTTGCCTTTCCCTGGCCCCTACCGTACCCGCCATGCTGGGACACCCTCGCCAAAGGTGAGCCTTCAGCTTAGGATCCACTTCAAAGTCTCCATTGCTAATCGCAACTGTTAGAAAAAGATAGTCCCTGGAGGATCTCTACGGAAAAAAACATCACCACGGGAAACTTTCACCTGGTTTTCTGGGGTTTTGGAGATGCCACCAGCCTTGTGCTCCCCCAGAGCAGGGCAGCTGTCAGGGAGCTGCCTGAGGGTGCTGAGCCTGCACCCGGACGCTCTCACATGGAGTGGAGGATCCCTGGGTAATTTGGGAGTTTTTTTCTCCTATAAATCACCAAATCTGTAGTTTCATGCACCGCGGGTTCGATTTTTCAGACACACCAAGTGCTCCCAGTTAAAGAAACTTGCTGGAACTGAGCATTTCCAAGGGCAGAAAAGACACTCACAAGCCGTGACACTGAAACAGAGATACTTGTGCGCTGGGACAACCTGCTCCAGCCCTTCCTTCCACAAATCCTTGCCACCAGGCCAAGACACACACCCTGCACACGTTTGCTCTTCCACTTCCATGTTTCTGCGGAAGGTGGGGAGATGTGCAAGCGCTGGCGAAGACCGGCTCGTGTCAGAGGCCAGCAGCTACGCATGAAAACAGGAGTTCATGTAATGCAGCACTGGATTAGCAGATTAAAATAATAATAATAAGAAAAAATAATAGATCCCACTGTTAATAAGCAGAAGGAGCACATGGAGCCCCAGGAGACACATTAGCTGTTTGAACAGCCAGATATTTCTATCCCTCCCTGCCTGTGTAATCAACATGTATTTATTTCTTTATTTAGCTCAACGCTCGCCCTTTCAGGAGAAGATGAAAGTGTCAAGATGACCCTCTTCTTATCGTGCCCTGCACGAGGGAAAGCTTTGAAGATAGAACACGCAGAAACATCGGGCTCTCTGGTGACTTCTCCAGATTTAATTAGCCCGACCTTCTGCGCGGATCCTGCCTCCCCCTCCAGACAGCCCTGCTCCCCCGCTCCCCAGCCGCAGACAAGCTGCTGGACTCCTCGGCAAAAGAGCAGCTGCTCAAGCCCTCCGTTTGCTTCGGAGCTTGGCTCTCCAAGATGAGTTTAAAACAAAAAAATGCCACTCCAAAGACGGAGCTGCTTTTAGCATTATACACGAGCTGCAACTGCCAAAGAAAGTTTATCTTGGAGCCAATGTGAGCTCTGTTGCTCCAAGTTAAATATTTCCATTTAAAAAGTAGAATGAACTATACTGTGGGACTTCCAATTGCTTCCTGAAATATTAAGAAGGAATATGTTTAAACATTAATATTTTGTTATCGTGCTGAAGTCTTTCTAAAGGAGGGTGATTTTTTAGAGCTGTGTATTTTTCCGCACATAACTGGATCCTCTGATGCGTGCCTGTACCTTCCCTTTCCAAAAGTCACTGCAAAACGGTAACCTTCCTTCCAAAGTAATCAATAAAGATCCTTCATTTTTGTCTTTGCTGTTATTCTTGCTGGTAGAAGGCACACGCAAAGGACACCCGGGTTTAACCCCTTGCGGTAAGTGCACCATCCTGTGCCGCACCCTCAATGAGCCCGAAAGCTGAGGGCGGCCGAAAGCCAGAGCCACGTCCCTCTGCTCATTGTGGTGCAGCCACATCCACCGCCGCATCTGTCGTGCCGGGGTGGGCACGGACGCGCTCCTGCCGCCCATCCCAGACGGACCGGTGGTGGGAGCCTCCAGGCAGCCAGGCCCTCTGCGTGCCCCAGCAGAGCGGGGCTGTGCCGGGCAGGACACCACGGGCATCGCGTCCCCAGCCCCAGCAGCTCCCTCTCTCCACAGCGTCAGTGCATTGGAATGGGGGTAGGACAGCTCTCCCTGCCTCCAGCTTTACTCCACCGCTGGCCCATCCATCCTCCCTGACACCAGGGAAGCAGCTATTGAAACGGCCAGTCAGGAGAGCAGATTTAACGCTGCTTTCGTGGTAGGGAAGATAAAAAGAAAAAAAGAAAAAAGGGAGAGAAAAATGATGTTGCTTCCAGGCCATTTACATGTTCATTTCTCAAGAGAATGTGACACTTTATCCTTTTTCTCAAATTAACTTTTGTGTCACACGCGGAATAAAGAGAGGCGATAGACGGGAACTGAAACATGGAGAAATAAAGGACTGCGAGCCTGCATGCACGGAGCATATGTTTGTGATCTATAGGAGCCGGGGGAGGGACGGGGAGTGGAGCCCTGCTATGTCAACCATTGTTCAGCAGCTTGGTATGTTGGCTTAATCTTACAAGGTCTCCCAGAGGTCCTTTTTTCCAGATTTTTTTCTCACCCCCCTTCAGGGCAAACAAAGTGCTTTCCTGAGCAGGCGGTTTGAGCCGCTTAACCGTTGGCGTGCTAGGCGGGAGAGGTGCCGAGGGCGAAGGGCAGGCCCTCGGCTGGGACAGCCAGCTCGGGGACGTCAAAGCCGGCCGGGCAGCCCCAGGGCACAGGGCTGGAGGTGTGCCCTGGGGCAGCATGGGTTTGCACCAGAGATGGGTGGAAGTAGCTATGCAACACATAGCAGAAGCAACTGAAAAAGGACTTTAGAACAGAGGGTTTTTTTACGATGAACTAAGCAAGCTGACATTGTGTGACACTTGGCCAACATCATGGTTGACCTTAAGCTGCGGTTTCTCACCAGTATCATCCACAGTACCCTGCCAAGCCCTAGGACCCGTCAGTTTTGCTGTTCTTGGCCAACTGCGTGCCCCTACCACACCTTTTTGAAGCGCCCCATGGCATTTACCCTTTATCTGATGGGCCATTCTTGTCCCAAATCTGCTTTCTAAAGTATAACTGCAATATGCACCAAGTCCTGCAGTACCGACCTGCAGTTTCAGCATCACTGCGGTGGGCAGCCAGACCCCAGCCCGGCTGGCAGAGGCACAAGCTGGAGCACAAGACGGTCAGTGAGAAAGTCCTTAACCCAGAGGGTCCCTGGCATAACGAGGATATATTTGGTGTTAATTAGTTGTGTGACTTCTGCCTTCCTGACTTTCATCCCTTTGCTTTGTTTCACAGTTTTAACGAATAAAAGCTGGTTTTGCTGTGACCAGGATTGATGTGATTCTTAGGCATGTGGTGACGCAGAGGTACCAGTATCCCCAAAGGGGAGGTGGGATGTGGGGACAACGTTCCCTGCCATCCTGCTCTCCAAGGTCATTTGTACAAGCCTTTCAGACACCCGACAGAACACGCTTTCGCCCACACCTATTAACCCAGCCAGTGTATTAAAGACTTGGTTACATGTTCACATTGAGAAGACATTGCAGAGCTGAATGCTGCTTTCTGGCTGGTTGCGGGGAGTCTCACCTGGAGATTTTCCTTTAGGGAACAGCAATAGTCAGAAATCACAACATGAGAGACTGTACAAGTCAGAATTAACTGCTGCTGCTGCAAAAAAAGTCTCCCCTTCCAAATCCTTCCAGATGCTGAAGAATGTGGCTGGACTTTGTTCCAACTTCACCAAAGTTTGGCCAAGTGTCACAAGTGGGGTCCCACCCAGGGGACCATGCTCTCTGGCCTCCCAAGAGAGAGAAGCCATCAGCTCCTCTCCAGCCTCTCACCTGGGCATCAGACACCATTCACAAGGCAGCATTCCCCCCTGGAGAGGGCTGGAGGGGCTCAGGGTGTGGGACTGCAGCACAGCCGTCCCGCTCCAGCTCCATTAACCCAGGGACCTCCATTCTGGGAGCAAGGCTCAAGCCAGCTTTCACAGCCCGCTTTGCTCCTGTGTGCCCAGGGACTGCTCACAGCCCTGCTCTCACTGCCACCGGCTCCCTCAATTTTCCAGCTCTCACCCTGTGCTGCTCAGGCCCAGGTCTGCCAAAGCAGCAACGCCACTGTTGCACCCACTCCTGCCAGACAGGCTACAGCCCCCTCCCCAGCACGGTGTCTGCGCTGAGCTGTGAGCACTGGGAACAGGGCTGGGGACAGTGGGACACCCAGGCAGATGGACAAAGTCAGTGCTAGTGTGGCACGATGTCCTAGCCAGGAAACAGGAGGCGCATAGTACAGGTAAAGATTACTTCATTCCGATTCAGAGTAAACAACCAATGATGTTACACAGGCTTTTTCTTAAGGAGTCCCAGACATTTTGGGTGCCTCCTTCCCGCACACCACCTCTCCCCGAGGTTTTGGTTTGGATAAAGGCTTTTTCACATCTGGGGTTAGGGGAGTCCTCAGGTGACTCCAGCCCCACAAACCAGTGGTGAAAGGCTCCTGATACAGCCCCAGAGGGGTCAGCAGGAGCCTTTTCATCATCTCCCACAGCCTTGGGCTACCAGGAGCAGTTCTCTGCTAAAGCAAACAGAAGTAAAAAAACAACCCACACCAAGCTTTGGGTGTGGGTGAGAAAGATCAGAAATGCACCCCTTAATTGCAGTTACCTGCAGCTTAACAATCGAAGAGGGATTTGTTGGGGGCTGAAGGGAAAAGGGGGAGAAAGTAGAATGAGAAATCGTTTCCCTGTGAGATTTGGCTCCCGGCTAGCTTACGCACCAAGATCCACAGCTGTGCTATGGGGAAGTGCAGCCGGCTTCTCTAGGTCACATATGGTTTGGGTTTTTTTTGAGATTTCTTTTTTCATTATTACCTTGCACGCTAGTGCCCTCAGAAACCAAAATGCACCATCCTGCCTTCACATTTCCCTTCTGCAGCAGCAGGGAATGACTGTTACAGTTCACGCCTCCAGCTTCACTTAAAGCTTCATAAACTATAATACCCACTTCAGCTACATTATCATTCTCATTTCAGTTCAAGATGGCTCTGAAAAAGCATAAAGTCTGAGACAGCAGAAGCCTGTTTGTCTCTCGGGCATCCCCATTCCTTGCTGAATGCAACACCGTGGCTGTGTTTATAGGATACCATGTATATATGTTTTAGGGACCTTCTAAGGTCCATCCAACCCCAAACCATGTGGACTGGACACCAGTCACTGTAGCACCAGTGGAGGAAACCTGTGTTGGAGGTGACAAACCTCAAGCTGCTGTTGGCTGACACTCAGGGCAGGACACCGTCAGGCACAACAGGCAGCTGGCAACAATTTTGGCTATCTAGAACTGCAATTAAACCTCAAAGGCCAGAAGTGGTGAAGTGCTTTAGTTCAGGGCTTTGTGGTTTCTGGATGTGCAGCTGAAGGGACCTGAGAAGCGTTGACTTTTCAGTGGTGCACCCAAGGAGGGACACGGATGTCTGGACTCCTTCAGAGAGATCCGAGACATCACTCCAGCAGCAGGATTTATTTCACTTTGGGTATCCATAGCATATTTAGCTATATCAGAGTTCAGCACTGATCACCCCTAAGTGCCTGGGGAAGAGTGGGTATTCCTGGACATCATTGCCCTCACCTAACATGGACACGTCATCTTGGACAGGAAGACTTACATCCCACATTACCCATTCCTCCCGGCACTGCGGAGGCTGGAGGACAGTCCCGGCAGAGGACTGCACTCCACAGGGTCTCTCTGCCAACCTCGGCCCTAGCCTTTGGTCCACCAGAGAAAAAAAAAACAAAAGTAAAATATATTTACTGGCAGTATTCAAGCTGAAGAGGTTAGAGGACAGTTTCCATTTTTGAAGAAGAAAATATACCTGCCACATCAATAGGATTTTCTGGATTGACATTTCAACTCTTTCTTGCAAAAGCTTGAAAGAAAAGAGGCCAGAGAAAAAGAAAATCTCTCCTTCTCTGCTTAGAGCAGAATTCAAATGGATGAACCTTGCCTTTCCCACCAGCTGCAGTAAATAGGTCAAGTATGTCCTCTCTGGGACTGGGCTTATGGTGGGAAAAATTGGATAGGGACAACAGAAAAGTCTCCCAATGCTGTTGCTTGGGCCCTCCACCCGTTTAGGAAAGGACAACAGAACAGGCTGTGTCCTGACGCCGATGATCTGCCCACATTTGGGACCTGCACTGCCTCCATCACACTGGTCTGGAAAACAGCCCAAATCCTACCCCAAGGAAATTACAGCTCTTCTGGTGAAAAGGAGCCATGAAATATTTTCTCCAGATCAAGTTCAACTCCTAACCAAAGACAGCTACAAAGGTAAACTCAGTTTAAGCCAGACCTTAAATCCACAAACCACTTTTCAGCTGGACGGCGTCACAAGAGTGGAAAGTGTTAGAGAATCTGGGGAACAGACGGCCGCGCTGGCTGTGGTTTGTGTCTGTCCCGTGCCGATGCATTCCCCCCCACCCATATGGAGCAGAGGGCTTTTTTGCATCTTCCCCTGCTAAAAATATCCAAGGCTGGAAGTTAAAAGAAATTAAATATTTAGCAGTTGCATAAAGGCACCTTGGGATGAAAGCATTATGGATACAAAGCTGTCATCTTATCCCTTCGTCGTCATATTTTTAATGTAGTAGATGTGTCTTGTTGGCAGGGCAACTTCTTTTTTTTAAACCAGCTTCAAATCTCATTAGGATGCCTTTTGTAAAGCCATCAATGCAAAAAAAAACGGGAAGAGGCACCCACTGGATACCAGTCCAGCTCCCTTAAGACTCCTCTCACCACAGCTCTCAACAGGAGCTTGTTGGGCACTTCCCATTGAGACGTTTCATGATGCCTCCTGAGATACCTACAACAGGACCAGCACGCACACCTTGCTTCACTAGAAAGGCTCCTGTTGATTTTAAACATGCATTAGGTTACATCCAGAGTTTCCTTCCCCACTACAAACACAACAAAACAAACCCACTTGCCAGCTTGTGGCCAGTGAGAGCTCTACACTGGCAATCTCATTTGGGCTTAACTCTGGTTTGTGTGGCCTGGGTGGACGAATGGGAGATGTGTTTTGCAAAACAACTGGAAGACCAGCTCTTACACATGCAACAGCAGCTTTTCTGAATGTGCCACCACCAGACAGTCCCTCCACTGGGAAAGGAGGACGGGCTGGCCCCTGGACATCGTGGGGTCAGGTTTTTAACTGAGATGCTTTGGTTACCTCTAGGCAGAATGAAATCAAAACCAACTTGTTTCTCTGAAGTAGAGCAGAACTGTGGAAAACACACTTAAAATGAGGATTTTTTTATTTTTATTTTTTTTTTTGAAGTACAATGTTGATTTTCTGTGGAATCTTTAATTCAAGCTGATTAAATAATGATCTCCTGTAGTGATCTACCCTTTTAAATATCCACTCAAGGAGTGGTTCAGCACACTTGGCAGCACAACAGGCTCACTGCACATCTCACACAAGTTCGCAGGACTTTGACATACTCTCGTAGTGGCAATGCCTCCCTCCTCAATAGCACAACGAATTTAATTTAGTGGTGGCTTTGCTCTCCTCTATACACTTATCTTTTTCAGGCGTGCTGCCTCCATGATATTAGGTGGCATGTGGCTCACAGCTGCTTCTCAGGTGGTCCCACCAGCCTCTGACGAGCAGAGATATACCTCAGTTTCCTGGCAGAGTCCATTGGAGCCACTATCATGAGCATCAGAGGGAAGGGATGGAGGGGGGACAGATAGAGGCCACACTGCACCCCCCAAGCAGTCCATCACCGTTCTGTCTGCCCGCATGTACACGCATGTGTTGTTTTACAAATGGCTGCCCCCCAGATCAACACAATCTGATGAGCCTCTTCAGGGCTAAGCATGGCGTCTTCACACCAGATGCTTGTTTGCTGGAGACCTGATTTTTAAAGGGAAATTCAGTCCCTCTCCCTGGCTCTTGCTGGTCACGCATTGGAGAACATGGTCCATGGGGGCAAGGAAGAGGAGCATTTATCTGAATGGAAACACCCTTTCCATCCCTGGCTCTGTTGGGAGAGAGCATTTCCATTGGTGAGAGAGGCAGCATTTCCCGGAGGCAAAGGAGACGCAGCTCCAACGGACCCAATGCACTGGGTTTGCACTGCAGGGCAGCTCTGCCAGTGCTATGCCTCCTTTGTCCCCACGCACTACACACAGGCCACTGAGGCAAAAGGAGGCAGACTGGGCATTAAAGGGAAGAAGAAATACTGCCATGCTTTGGCTCCTGGCCTACAGCTTCTCCAAGACCCCGGGGGAGGCGGAGGGCAGGGACACACTCAGTGATGCTCTCAGCTTTCCTGTGCCCATCACAAGTCTTCTTGCAGAGGCATCAGCAGGGCTGAAGGACCATGACTTCTATTTACTGGTGAAAGCAGTTTTTCCAGACCATGATCGATAAAGATGCCAAGCTTGATTCGTAAAGTGCATTTATGTATTTATGCCCAGGGTCTCATCCAGGATGCACAGTGCCCCTTCCCTCGCTCACAACACACATCAGGGACACAAGTGTCTGGTGCCAGTGGGTTTAGGAGGCATGTGCCAGGCCCGGCTGTCAGCAGAGCTCCTGAAAGGAGTTTTTTGGAGGTTATTTATCCAGTTAAACTAAATCCAGCTCCATCCCAGTCAGCAGCAGCCACTGTGCTCCTCGTCAAGGGTTTTTTTGAAGTTGTCCTCCCCAAGGTCTCCAGTGCTGCAGGACTTAGCAGGTCCTGGGAGGCCATGGCCACTTTTGCGGACACCCTCTGGGAGACACCAGTGGGCTCACTGTTTTTCTCACCAATTTCACACATTTGGGAGTGAGGTCAGTTGTTTTCTCCTGCTTGCATGGGCAGGTCATGGCCCTTGGGAGTGGAGGAGCCCATCCACACACCCAAGCACCTGCCCTCTCCTGCAGCAGCTCCCAGTAGCAACACCCCACTGCGGCCAGAGCCTCACGCAGTGGTACAGACATGCTCAAATCGAGACATTTCTGCACCCCTAGCATTCGGGCAGACATCCTGCCGAAAACCCTTTGCATGCCGGAGCCCCCGCTCACTCTGCCCCCATTTTCCCATGCTTCAGCCCAAGAACATTCCACGCTACTTTATTTATGCTGTGCATAAAAATACCTGGCAATGCTCGTCAGTGGATATCCACATATCCCTCAATAACCATGTACCTCCGCCCAATTACTGCCACACTGCTGGCACACAGAAAGGAGACGGCTCCTGCGCACCGGTCACCGCGGCCGCGAAAGGCTGTTCAGCATGGCCGGTGGCTACGTAATGCATTCACACCTTGCCTGCTTCTTGCTGTCTTAGGTTAGCAGAACCCAATGAATATTTCAATAGCTTCTGCCTGCCCAGGATACTATTAATTTTGTAGTCCCTATAATCCAATTCCTTTTCCTCCAAGTGGGTGGTGATTATTAATTTCACAAGCTATGCTTCCATCAGCTCCTTCCCAGTCCCTTGTGGCTGAGGAATATTAATCCACATTCATACTGTCATTCAGCTGCCCAGGAGACTCTGGTGTGAATAGTGTTATTATTAATACTGCCGCTTCACACGTGGCTAAAGCAACTTAAAGGCGCACAGGCGGGTTGCAAAGGTTATTTGCAGAATGGCACCTCAATGCTTATGCTCAGATCAAAAAATGAGGCCCTGACAATACAAATTCCTGCTTTTTGTGGAGGTTTCTCTGGGTCCTGGACCGGCTGATGCTGGCCCTGCCTTGCCAGGGCACAGGGGAGACAGACAGTTCCCCAAAGAGGTCTGCAAGGAAGAGATCAGCTGCAGCCCTGTTCCCAGCCAGCCCTGGCAGGCAGCAAGGACCAGATACCTTTGTCCTTCCTTTGGAAAAAGTGGGGGGAAAAATGAATACAATCCAAACATGTTCTCTCTACTGAAATAAATAAAGTGCCATGACACACTGGAATGTAATCACTTTTGACACCTCAACCTTATTATCAAATTTGCTTGAAATTAAGCACTTCATTTGAGTTCTGGTGGAAAGAGAAAGAGTGGAAGCAGGTAGCTGTTGTGTTTCTTTGCAGAGCAAGAAAGCCTTTCCCTGTCAACCAGGTTTATGCAGGCAGGTGATACACATTTCAATCAAACATCTTATGGAGGGATTTGACAGCACATCAAAGACTTCTTCAATAAGGAGCACTAAATGGCAGAGAGATAAACAGAGGAAAAGTAAGCCAAAAATGCAGCATTAAATATATATAGCCCTAGAGTGCTCCTGTTCACTAACAAGGGTCATGGCATCCACCGACTGACAAAGAAAGGAAGGGGCAGGGGGTGAGGCAGTGCAAAGGGAACCTCAACAGATCACAGGCTAAACATGGGGAATACCCACATCGCTGCTGGAAACCAGAGCTGAGGTGCATCCGACTGCCAGGCACTGGCAGGGCTGCCCTGGGGGGTTCTGCGGAGCAGAGCATCTCCACATCAGCAAAAACTCCCTAGTCACCCGGTTCCTCTCTCTCAGCCACCTCACGTGGTCTTTCACACCAAACTAAACACAAGTGTGAGAGCCTGCCTCGCACCCTAGCTTTTCTCATTCGCACAGAGGTTGTCATACAAACCACAGTGCGAAGAGGCCCCTTTTCAAGACGGTGAAGTCCACAGCATCTGAAACCAGAGCGCATTTCAGCTTGGACTTTTGGCAGCCGAGATAGGCTGGAGACTTCACAGATGTAACTACTTTCCCAGTTTTTCCCCCCAGAAGAATGTAGCCTTCCCAAAGTGTCAGCACTTCAGCCGGCACAGCCCCAGCAAATGCACCAACGTGATTACAAAAGCAGAGGGGGGAAAGATTAGTCCCTCCCAGACCTCACCCTGAAAGGTCGCAGACAAGGAGTCAAGTACCAGACCTGCTGAGTCCCACTTTGGGTGGCAAGTTCTTGGCTTTCCAGATGTCACACAGCCTGGGCTGCCAGATGTCCCGGCACCCCAACCCCACAGCCCCGGAGTGCACAGAGCAACTTGGCATCCGCAGGGACACAGCTGGGATGCATCAGCCTTGCAGCGCAGATGCAGGCAGCCCCCCACTGCTTTTTGTGCAGAGTTGTGGAAGCTGAGGGTTGAAATCCCTGCCTGCACCGGGGCAGCTCGCTGAACTTGAGCATGTTAGAGAGGTTTGGCACGACTCAGAGACCGTGAGTGGTGTGGTATGAACAGCAGAAGCTGTCTGGCATGCAAGGATTTCGTGGGAAGGAAGGAGAGATTTCAGGCCCTCATTTACCCTCCTGAAGAAAAACCAAACAACTCAAGGTACTCACAGTTGTAAGTAGCTTGTAGATGTTCACTGAAAACCATCCCCTTTCTCACTTTTCATACCAGCATGAACCTGGAGCTTCTGGTCTGGCTTTCCCTCCATCCTTGCCTGCAGAGCCCAGACAATCAGCAACTAATTAGCTCCCCTTGGTGTGAAGCCTTTCCTGGATTTCTGTTGAAGGCCCCATCACCTGAACACAGGAGGTTCTACCATGAGCAGGTGTAGCTGACATCAACCAGCTGCCTCTCCTGCAAACAAGCTCTGCAAGGTGGTTTAACACAGCATGGAGGTTTAACACCAGTTCTCCGTTGGCATTACCTGCAGGATGAGCTTTGGCTCTGCAGCTTCATGTCCTAGACACTGGGTAACTTGGTCCTGCTTGTACCCCTGAGCATTTCCAAGCATCCTATCCCAACACTAATACTATGCCAGCAACAGTCTCATTAACCTGAGATTTTTGTAGGGGCTGCCAGGATGATTCACCTCATTGAAACCACCACAAGGTTTCCAGACCTTCTCTGGAGGTCTGGAGAAACGCTCTGTCCTGGCCTTCCACCTCCAAGGAGCACTGGAACTCCGCGCTGCTCATTCACACTTTGAGCTATGCGAGACATGCTTTTCCCCCATACCTTTATTGTGACAAATGGAGCTACTCTGGATGACTATATTGCTGATATTAGTGTTTTGCATACAATGCCCTGCTGTAAATGAGCTTAATTACAATTCACACACGTTGCAGATTAATGGTAGGGGGAAAAAGGAAAACTATTAATGTTTGTATCTGTGCTGCCGCACAGCAATGGGCAGACTCCTCCACCTCAGCCCTACCAGAGCCATCTCCTCCCCTGCATCTGCTACCGCAAACACGGGCACGTGGCAGGGCACCGTGAGCCGGGCTGCTCAGCGAATACTCTAACCAATTACACATATGTAAGTACACTGCAAATTCTTTACAGCTTCAGTAAATCAATTTTTCATACAGCAGGAGGAAGAAGTCAATGCACTGTCAATAACGCCTCAAACCTTTCAGCGCTTCCCAGCGCTGTGCCAGGACGAGCTCGGAGCAGCACTCGCTCCGGGGTTTCCTACAGCAGCTCTCGCCTCCTGCTCCAGGCGTTGCGAGGGAGCCGTGAGCTGGAGGTCACCTCAGGGCCCACACATCCTGTACACAGCATATATTTTATAAAAAGTAACGGGGTCAAGTGAGAGGGTAAATCTTATCTCTCCCCTTAAACCATAATCTTGCTGGTGAGTTCAGCAGAAACCCAGCTGGGCACCAGGAACACTTTTTTCTACACATGAGCAAAACCTGAGGGAGAGGTGGTTTTCAGAAGCTATTTAAAGCCCAAAACTCGTGTTTTTAAGTGATACAGGCAATTAGGAATTAAAATTACATTGAGCCTCATTTGCATTTAGGCTCTTGTGTATCTGAGTAACATCTCAATAACAACTGAAGATGCTTCTGGTGCTCATTATGGGATAGAGCGGGCAAACTGAGAGCCCATGGTGTCTAGAAATCCTTCTGGGGAACAAAGGGAAACAAAACCTTTGGTGTATAATCTGGTGACTTCTCTTGGAATCTTATTTAAAAATCCAAAGACTCTCTTAAGCCGTACCTGGAGCTTTGTGAAGGTCCTGTTTTAACATGGGCTGCGTAGACAGGCACGGAGACATTTGGCTTTTTATTCAAACCCACATGTGGTACCTAAGCTAAGCCTGCCCTGAGCACTCAGCCCCAGGACGGGTGCATCTTGCTATTTTAATGGGACATGACCCATTGCAGGAGTCTTGAAGGATGGGAGAAAACAGTGGAGCCAGTCCTACAAGGAGCCTCTCCTTTTGGTCCAGGAATGTGCTAAAACTCCCTCTGAAATGACACTGCCATTCATTAGAGAGTGAAAGATTTGAACATGTCCTTAAGTGTTGGCTTTAGAGATATTTAAGCAGCTGATCATTTCTTGTACGCGTAAAAGGCAATAAAAAGGAAAAATTAAGCCAAGAGTGATGATCTCACTTGCTTTTAGTAAGGGAGCCATTAACTCTGGCATGATGTGGGTTGATAAAGGCCCGCTCTCACACCAGCGCTGTTGTCCGAGGCAGCCCCAGGGAAACGCTGGTTTGGCTCCAGTCTGCAAGATGGGGGTGCAGGGGGAGAGCGGGGCTGCGCGGTGTGGAACGCAAGACCCAGACTCCTGCTCCCATGGGGTTTGCACTCTGAACAGGGGAGGGGAGGAAAACTTGGAGACATAAACTGGGTGTTTTTAAACCTGTTCTGCAGACAGGGAAGAGGGAGGGCTCAGGGCTATAGAGGATGTCTGGGAAAAGCTTGAATCCAGCAGAACCCCACAGTCCTCTTTCCCCACAAAGCAGCAGAGAGTTTCTTTGCAAGTCTGAGCTAATTCAGTATTACCCCTGGTTTGCTGGGTGGTCATAGTCCAGTTCCTATTACAAAACCAGAGATTATAGTCCTAGTCCATCTCACAGCATTAATCCACAATAGACTGCAAAGTACTTTTTTGTTTGTTCTCTATAATTAGCAACAACAAAACACCGCGGTGCTATCACAGCAGAATCAGCATATGGAGAGAAAAATGCAAGAAACAACACCAGTTGCAAAAGCAGACATTTTTCTGCTCAAGTGCACCCTGGTTTTGGCATCAGAAACAACACTTTCACAGATTTACAGGTGTTAAGAGGCCGAGTAAACACTGGTTTCCTCTGGCCGGCCTCCCCGTTGCTCTGAATGGCAAGGCGCTGGTGTTCACAGGGTGTCTGTGGGGCAGCAGTGCCCTGCACCTCCTGCTCTCCCGCTCTGCCGAGCTCGATTAGATGTGGATAAGGTTGGATGTCGTCTCTACACTTTCCCAGTTCCTGTGGTGCCAGAGGAAAACCGGAATGTCTCATGAAGCGTTTCACAGCAATAACACTGTCTTGTTGGGATGTTTGCTGGCACTTCACATCTTGATGGATCGAATACCTTTGGCTTTGCCTGGGGCCCTCTGATCCTCCAGCCATTTAACTGCCAGGAAAAATGCCCTCTCAGCTGGAAACTCCAGTTTAATTAATGAAGCTTTTCTAAGGCCTAGGTTCAGGACACTCCTATTTTAAGAAACACCTTTCCCCCTGCCAAGTCACCCCCAAGTGCTTTACAAAGCACTGAAGGACGATAACAGCAGCACAACGTCCGAGTAAGCCAGCCCAGCAAGCGCCAGGTATTGCTTTCACTAACCTAGCAGGAGATGATGGGATTCCTGAGGAGGAGAATTATTGTCCTAAAAATTAATGTTTTGCACTTTAAAATGTACCTTTGGTGCACTAGTGTCCTCCCAGACAGGTTTTGCTGCATCAGTCTTGCACTGATTATGGACTAAGCCAAGAGGATGCCTGTCTGATTGCAGCTGCGAAGCTGGGTGAGCTTTAAGGACCAAGGGGAGTCTGGTACCCAAATTTCCATCAGTCTGTGCCCTTGGGGCCCTTTCACAGTCTGAGGTGAGCAGGGATGGGAATGTCCCTGAGCGCTCAGGTTAGCTGTGTCTGCAGTTAAGCTGCTCGAGTGGTGCCTGGTGCAGCTGTACCGCCTGGCTTGCTCCCAGTGCCTTGGCACACCCCGGAGCTGGCAGGTCGCAGGGCTCTCTCCCACCAGGCACACTGCACCCACCAACCCCATTTCCCAGGCTGCACACACTCAGGCCCTTGTGAATCAGCTTTTGTGCCCTGGAACAGTGCTGGACACACATTTATTCTATTAGCCTTGGTGCAACATACCTCCCTCCAGCCAGGGGCAGTGGTACCCTGCAGTAGTATCTTGGAAACATTGATTTCTCCTTATAACACTCCTGTGAAGTCCTGATCACCCTGCTTCACCCAAAAGAGCACCTAAGGCAAGGAAAGGCCAAGCACCTCAGAAGACATTCACAACAAATCCCTATGTTGTGCTGGTCTCCCAAAGCCTCACTGCATTTAGGGGTAGCAAAGGAAGAAATGATTCTCCAGTGTCCTTTTTTTACCGTTAAGATTTAAGTTCCTATAGGGGAAAAAGGCAACCAAAGATTCACTGAGGGCAAAACTCTTATTAAAACAGAGTCTGTAGAGGGGGACTGCAGCTCTGCATGCTACCCAGGCACCAAGGAGCTCGCCGTACAGAAACGCCAAGCCCCTGCTCTGCCACGCACACGACTCCAGCTTTACCCAGCACCTCACCCATCTCTGAAGCCTGTAAAGAGAGGAGTACGCACAGCCCAGCACGCACAGCAGAAATTACAGAATGTATGGGACTGAAGATTATCATTTAATAGAGCTGAGCCCATCCATTCATTATTTAATGATTTAATTGATGGCCACAGCGGAAGCCTGATAAAAGCACAGCCCTGGCCTATAAACCACCTCTTGCTCTATTTAGTAAGTGCAGTGGCACAACATATTGAACTGAATATATTTGAATGTAGATAGGGCATTCTTTAGCATACAGGTAATTATTGCATTTAAAAACTATTGCTGCTTATAGGTATCTTAGATTAATTTAGCACCACTCACATGAAAGGGGGAAGGTATGGTATAAACACATGCAGGTGTGAGCAGCTGCTTCTACAAATGCACACGAATCCCTTTACCCCAGCAGAGGGGAAGGGAACACAGCAGCTGCTCCATGCTCCTCCATCATTAGATCAATATTTTCACAATGCTTCTTCCCAGCAATAGTCACTGCTGCTGTTAAACTGTCCCAGGATCACAGCTCAGCCTCTGTGGCCACCCAGAGCTGTCCCGCCACAGCTGGCTTTGCAGGTTGGCCTGCAAAAGCTATCAAACAGCTAAGAAGGAGGTGGGAACCATAAAACACTTTGCTGATGGCAAATATGTTTTGCATTTGTTTAGGGAAAGTAACTGGGGATGATCTGTTGCTATTTACCTTTGTCCTTTGGGAAAACTCTTGTTCTGAGTGTTTTCCTAGGCATCGGTTTTGGTGGTACAGATGCACAACACTGTCAGCTCAGCGGTCACTGCCAAGGGCTTCCAGCTCCGACCGCTTGGTAAGCGAGGAGAGCTAGCACAGGGCAGGGAGGCTGCCTTCAGCCACCCCGCCGAAGCACCCACCGGTGAAATACTCCACTGCACGAACTTTGGGCAGCAGCCTTGATTCATCACTCCTACTTTTCTACTGCCCGAACAAATGGCTGTTATTTATCTTTGCAATAGCCTGATGGGGCTGCAGAGCAGGACATCACCCAGCAAAGAGCAGAGGACCAGTGACACCGAGAGCCCATGCAAGCCTGACATCACACAGGAGGACCATAGCAACGCAACAGCTGAAGCTCACTAGCACCCAGCCTGGCCTTCCGAAAGGAAGGTGTCAGGAGAACAGGAGAGTTCACAGGCTTGGAAAACACCCTGTTCTGAAACAGGTGATACTGCACCAGCAAAATATTTTGAGAGCATTGATGCTGCTCACAGCTGTGCCCAGGAGAAAGTTATTCTGGTCAGGTTACACCTTTCATGTCTCTTGTAGTCTGATTTCATGTAGTGCTGACCATGTCCCATCCCTCTTCCTTCCTCTCCCCCTTCGGAAGGCACCCACGCTTCTGCAGCCCGACTGCCGAATAAATTGCAAGATCAGGGCTCTCGTCCTGCAGAAATTGGTAGGGAAATGTATTCATCAGGAAACACTGAGATTGTGTTAGACATACAGATTATGGGTACAATTTGAATGGCAATACGTTTTGGCAAGATGCTATTATGTATTTGTTTGCACATGGTGTAATAAAGATGACAATCAACAAATTGTGTCAGAAGCAGGGACATCCAGAAAGGATTTCAATTTAGCAGAAGAGCCAGCACCTTGTTAACTTCTGACATCTGAAAATAGCTCCCAGATACTCGCTGGCTACCTTAGGTAGCCTGACACACCATCTTCATTTATGTCATCTTAGTACAATGGTCAGAAAGGCTTACTACCGGCTTATTGCTTCAGAGGAGAGGTGCAAATGTTCCTTTGTACTTTGTAGAGTAGAAAGTAACTGCATTTCAGCTTCCCTCCATTCCTCCCTGCGTCGAGAGGTCTGGGTCACCAAAGCAGATGTGACTGTGTGACAGTGCTCCAGCCAGAGGAAACTGCATGTCCCGCAGGCAAATATTCCCACGAGATTTTCAAGGATAGCAGGAAAGTCCTTTGAGTTTGTGTCAATGGGTGACAATGGCTTTTCACTGACAGCCATGGATTCTCATTAGCCCAAGGTGACAATGCCCATGGCACCTTCGTGGCCCCTTTTCACAAGAAATTCTCCGGCAAACACACTCTTAGAGCCAAAGGCTACTGCCATCTCACAAAGATGCTGCATGCCTCACAACAGGTACAACCACCATGTTCATATCACCATGGCACAGGAGCAGGCATTGTTATCCATCCTGTGTCCAGCTGACATCAGTTTCTAGAGAGCCATCCATTACAAGAGTCTCAACTGCAGGTCAGCATCCATGTACTAAACCCTTGAGTGTCTGCATGTCATTACTACAGAGTTTCCACTGGGGAAACCGACGCACACCAACATTTTGGCTATCTTTTTTCAGATTACACTAATAAGAACTTTCAGTCTTTAGTAACACTCAAAGCTAGTGGACAGAAATCACAGGCATCTGTCTACTGTCCTCGTGTCACCATTTCCAGCCCAGCCAGCCCACCCTCCTTGCACCCGTTCCCCCCAGCAGCATCACTGCAGGAGTTCTCCACTAAAGCTTGCTGCCAGACCCAGTATTGCACCAGCTTCATGTGTTCACATGATTTTCCAAACTGGGTTTGCCTTGCATGGATGTGCACCCCTTGCTATTCCCAGAAGTGCTCAAGGGAGATGAAGATAGCATTTCCTCTATCTGCACATGAGTACATCTTAAATGAGAAAAGATAATACATCAACCTACTTTACATTTCACTTTTCATCCTCTTAATGAATGAAGGCTAATTATGAATTTCTAATTTCCACTGTTTATACAAAGCACTTTTGCTTTATTTCCTTTTGACTTTGTCTTCAGGAACCATAGGAGTTCACATAGCCTCTGGTGCCTTTATGCAACAGGAAACACAATCAAATAAGGCAATTTATGTAAACCCTGGTTTTGCAAGAGGAAGATTTGCTACTGTGTGTGAGTTGGCAATGAACAGGCTCTCATAATGTATTCCTCTTTGCTTTCCTCTTCCTTTGCAGACAGTCAATACCCTTGAGAGAAGTTAATTAGATCCGCTTCACTCTGGTCCTACCACTCGGAGCTCCGAATGAAGGGGAGAGGGAACTCCCAGCAAAGCTAATTGACTCGATTAGAGTAAGAGACCACTGAACGGTCATTTCCATTATCTGTGATCACAGAGGATGATCTACTTTAAAAGCAAGCATGAAAATGTTACAACAATTATTTTAAAATATTTGTGCAAAATCCCAGTTCAGTAACGGGATGCGAGTGGAAACTTCAAAGGAGCCATTTTCAAAGGCCCCGGTGTACACAATATGTTCACAGAGCTCTACACCTGCGTGTGTACTCGTTTGAAACCACTCACTGCAGATAGTAGTATTTCTAAGTAACCATTTGCACATCAAATTCATGAAGGTGATCATACGTACAAAGCAGGGATCTAATGTGTATACATCTGGTTGTACCACTGTAGAATCGGCTGAATGGATTGAAAATGTGCAATAAATCACACTTCATGCAGGTTATTTTAAAGACTGCTTAGAAAGCTGACAGCTCAGGAATATCCACTTCTGGCTTAGTTTTCCTTCCAACAGGCAATGATTTTGTCAGCCCACAATTACAGTATCCATCTACTGTATTTTAATGTCATCCTTCAGATACGGATGGGCCAGCTATGAGGACAGTGAGAAGGACCTACAGAACAGCTGTTTGTAGCTAAACCTCCCAGTTGCCTTTTTTTTAACCAACAAACTTCTCAAAGTCCCAAATTGGGACGCCACAGGACCTGTGCAAACATGAGTGACCTTATCAAATCCCAGATGGCTGTTGTTGGTCTGGTTACAATTAAGGCAAACAAACATCAAAATGAAGGAAACTTGTCTGAAATCATCCAGAAAATCAGTGAAAATTACTCGAATCCTGAGCTCCACCAGCCCCACTCCGCTGCCGTTACTTCCTGAGATACTGTTGTACAGTGCAAATCCAAAATATGTTTTATAGGGCAGAAACAGTCTTTCTCTACAGGGGTAGATAAAAGCAAACTGCTTCAAGGGATTGGGTATGGTCTGAATTAAGACCATTTTTGTCTTGGCTTTCTCAGGTAAAAAGACAAACACATCTGGGTGCACCTAAGGAAACAGTCCATAGGTACCAGCGCTCATCAGGAGGGATGACCTGTGGGCAGTTTTAACCAGATTTGACAGAGGGGCAGAAGTCTCAGGGGCACTGAACTCTTACCAGTGGTGTAACTTGGGGAATGACTCGTTGAAAAGTGTCAGCTAAAGCCCAGGCACTGTAACTGTCATGTGCAAGTTTGCTGGAAAAAGCCACAGGACAAATTCAGTCTCTGGGAGTACAATCCCATTAGAGACAGTAAAACAAAACATCTTCTGTGAGGTACAAAGTGCTCACTGGTGTTAGGAGTAAGTCATCTCACACGAGATACTCTGAGTATTTTACTGAAGCTCAACACAGTGAAGCTTTGTTATTTCTAGTCAGCTCAACCAAGGGGTAATGGAAATGGCCTTTGGGATGAATGGGAAAGGATGGATGTTTGCCTGTTATAAAACATCTGGTGCAGACACAGAGCAAGAAGAATTGCATGTCCACCAGCTGAAGCTGAAGGGAGACCTTTTAGTAGGAAACTACACCTCATCCCCTGCCCTGAACCGATCACTTCAAGTAAACACCATAAATTAACTCTTCAGTGGAGATGAGTTGGGCAGCTCAAGAGAAAACAAATCACCTGAAAATACAATTTCATATATGCACAATATACATTTTACAGTCTCCTTTAATGTCGCGGTTAATCCATCACATTGGCCTGCATCTGCTGCCTAGGGTTCCGTAATGCCGCAGCGCAGCAGGCAGCGGTACCAGCATGCTTCATGCACCGGCTGCGGTCCTGGCTGTTGCACTCCCTCAGCCTGCATATTTAAGCAGGGCCAAGCTGGCATCATGCCTTCTCCAGGCATCTTTATTGGCTTTGTCTCTGGTTTTGGAGAAAAGTCATTCATGACTGCTGCAGCAGAGGTGCCCAAGGGAGGTACCAGGTCTTAATGGTGCCAGAAGCTGTACAAACCCAAGGAGACGAGTCCCATCCCATCCCATTTCCAACCTATCCTATTTGCAGTATCTTCAGTAACACCTTTCCCTCACTTTTAGGGCAAGAGATCCTCAGCACCTGCTTTACCTCTTTATTTTTCTGTACTTGTTTCCCAACAAAGCTGCATAACAGCATCCAGCATCCCTCTGGGGTAGGATTAGATCCATATTTGTCTGAGCCCTTATTAGCAAAAGTTTCAAAATGCCTCTTGGAGGGCTCGAGTCCCAGCCTGACTCCACAGTGCTTTCGCATTCCTTCAGAGCCAAGACTGAAGATGCTGCTCCCAGAAAGGCAACATGGCCATTAGAAGAGCTGACTGCTTGCTTTTGCTGTTCCTTTCCAGAGCCAGACACAAACACTTATTTCAAAAGGATTGCTGAAGGGTAGTCCTTAAAAAAAAAAACAAAACTACCAAAAACACACTCCAAAACAGAAAGAAAAGGCTGGGTCCTCTGGAACAAACTCGATACTGAAGAACAGGGTAAAGAAGCAGCATTGCCCTCAGGCTCAGCTTTGCTTTTATCAAAGCTTTTTGTTGTAAGGGATTATTTTGGTGTTTCTGGATTTCCTTTTTCTTTTTTTTTTTTTTTAGTGGTAAGCTATCACTTTCTTTTCTCATTGTATGCCTGCAAATCCTACCTTAGAGAAATAGTGTCACTGGGCAGAGGGCAATAAAACCAGAAACAATTAGGATTATATTTTCCCTTTCCATCTTGGCCTTTTACATTTCTGCTCTCTCATCAGGGCACACTTCAAGTCCCAGAGTTGATTCCTCTAAAAATAAACCCAGCCACTCTCAAGGGCATTTCACTGTGCTGAAACCATAAATACCAGCTTCAAACTGTGACGGCAACCTCCTTGCTGGCAAGATGCAGGCTGGCAGTGCGCAGGCACAACAAGCCTTTCCAGAGCCCCACTTCACACGTGGAGGTTCATGGACATCGCTCCAGCCATTCCCAAAGATGCCCTTTCAACTCTAAGGTTGACAACATGTCATCTCTCTTCTTGGCGTGGCGTTTGTCACAAACATCACCTTTAAATTTCCCCGCGATCTCCAGTCCCTGAATTAGCAGGATGCTCTTGCATTTTGCCCTTTTCAGCACTGCGTGCTTTGATAGGCTCGCTCGCCTCCTCCGCTCCCCGCAAAGTCCTGCTAACCTCTGGGGAAAGGGACAAAACACCTAGCCAATAAAAAGAGGAAATACTGAAAAGGTCAAATCACACTATTACAATAAATTACCATAATTCAGAGCATAAATCAGGCATTAAAATAATGATATGTTGCAAGACAGAGATTGGCATTAGACCTAAAAATGGCACAACATTAATGCAGTCCAAGGTCAAAGATCCAACTGGGAAATGGTAAACATTTTAAAACTAGACCCTTACCACTATAATCTTGTGATCTTCAAAGACTGTCACATCAGACATTACTGAATGATGGAACACCACATTGAGCTATGATTTATTTTCCATACTAAAGACTTCAAAGCCAACAAGTGGGGGTAATTGAAAATAGAGATACAAGCAGCACCAGATAACCTTTAAATGGTTACCTCAAGCCATCGACAGCTTACTGATTTGAGAGGGTGACATTTACTCTGCGTAATGTGGTAGCATCTTTTGAAACGCCTCTCTGCCACAGCTAGGACAGTGAAATTTAATGCAATAACAGCAGCATTCACAGCAACATCACCAGGGATGGCAGGGAAGGTCCTAATGTACAGGAGGGTCTGGCCACACCACACTTCTGCCTTGGCTATCTTGGGTGACTTTGGACAGATCCACACCTCAGGAACTGGAGACAAGGATCTAGCCCTTTGTTTGAGGTATTTAGATAAGATGTGATAGTCCTACACTGCCTGACGTTTCAAAGAGAATAAATAGTAGGTAAAGCTGGGTGGGAGGAGTGTGCCAAGAACAAAGGAGAAAGGAAAGTTGCTGCCTTCCTGGGGCTGGGAGGGATGTCTCACCTGACCCAACTGGCTCATCACCAGACTATAGACAGTCTTCTGGTCTCCCCCAAGCATCTCGACTATTTTTGCACAGAGAAATAGACAAGAGCAAAACAGGGATGAGCTCTGAGGGATCCTCTGTCTCCACAAGGAAAGGCATTTGGCACAGCACGCCACAAAACCTAACCACAATGTCAGATTGGATCTGCAGGTCCAAACTTCTTCAGTCATTTTTTCCCCACAGCTTCCCAAAGTCCCATCTAGCCCTTAACATGTCCATAGATGCCAAACAAAATCACCCAGGGCTCAGCAGTGAAAATTTTCTCATGTTCATGGTGGCCCTGATTTGTCTGGGCTCCAGCTCTGGTTTCCAACTCTCACTCCCAACCCAGCACATCCCCCTTAGCCCCTGCATCAGGGTGTGCTATGGCCAGGGGTGTGTTTGTTCCTTCATGTTCTTGATATCATCTTGCATGAGCCATTTGCTCAGCCTTTGTTCTGGAAGAGTCCTGCAAGGCATGAGAGGACATCTGATCAGGCTTGCCCTTTATCAAACCTCATGGAGCAACCTTGAGCCTGAAAGTTTGTTTTTTCCAAACTGCACAAGTCCCCTTGTCACAAAGATGCAGAGTGAGGACATCTGCCCACTTTTGAGCAGTCCACATAGGGAGCACCCACTGTGATCCTTCCCTATTTCCCTACTGCTCACATCTGCAGCCCTTGCTAAGACGACTGCACCCAAGAAGCAGAGAAGCCATCTCTCACCTGGAGACATCAAGGGGAAGATTATTTTGGAGCAGGTCTTTCTCCCTTGTGCCATCCTGCAGATTTCTTTGATAAACCCAAGATATCAGCAGGAAACAGCAGGGACGACTGTTCTGCTCTGCTTCTGCACCACTTACCAAGTGACAGCAACCGCTACTGGCAAAATATCTTCTGCCCCTCTCCTGTATTTTCTGGTTAGTAACAGCAGAATTGGAATAAAAAAATGAAATGGCTGATTTTCCACTGTAGCAGCCAACAAGTATTTTAACCTACAAGTCAACAAGCTGCAGAAACTTGTTCTGAAAGGATTTTCCATCTTCTAAAATTTTCTGTATCCTAGTAAAGCTTTTTCATTTCACACAGATTAAGAGTTAATTCAGGTCAAATAAGGATTAATTAGTCTGTGTAAACCAGCCCCAGACACTGATGCGCTGGAGATCTTTTTTAAATTAGTTGCTGTTACTGTAAGTCTGTATCTTCTGATGGCAAGACCTCTGGTGTATTATAAATTTGCAATCAGGTACCCCACGGGATGAGAGATGAGGGAAAATGTCAGTCTTAACAGTGTTTAAATCCCTCCTGCCGCTGAACTGCAGCCTTTTTCAAATTAGGTCCTGTTGGCAAAAATCAGATAAAGAGATGGAAATAAATGATGTGAACAAAGGGCATCAAAGAGTATCATTTAAATTGTTATTGACTGTGGGCACAAAAAAAAGCACAGCATGAAAACATACTTAATAAGAGGAGATAATAGGACCACGGAGACTTTTTTTTGATTTGGAGGAAAAACATCAAATGCTTTTTCACCTAGTTTACAGGTAAGGGGGAGGTTAATACAGACTGTATTTCACAGACCAGGCCAAATCGCTTTGATATGCCATATGCACTAATGTCAGAGATTGTTTATTCAGACTATATTGCAGGAGAAAGGACCAAACCTGTTGCTGTTGGAGCGACTTCCAGGATCTCTCATGATAAACTAAAAAACATTTAACAGTTGCCAAAAATACAAATGATCAATTTTTAAGATTTTTTTTTTGAGGGGCGAAGCATAGGAAAACCTTTCAGACAAAGGCTGCTCCAAGATTATGTAGTTATCTCCAAGTCATGGAGGACTAAGAGATAAGGAAGGAAATACAGATGACCATTGCTCTTAAAGGAATCCTAGAACACCAGGTTGGAAGGTACCTCAGTGATCATCTGGACCAACCTTTCTTGGCAAAAGCACTTTGTCTTACAAATGTAGGGAGCAAAGATCTGCTTGGCCACATCCCTGTGTGAGCTGGCCTCACACGCGGGATGAAAAGGGGATTGGATTTAGTAACTCCAGACCCAAGCATCTTGAGCTAAAGGATAATAATTTGAACATTGTTGTGCTTTTTATTTCCTAAATGATTTAGGACTCTACATTCCGGTTTTGGGAACAACTTCTGTTTAGATCTCTGTAGCTGAATCACACCCACAGCAGACCAGACAACAGCTACACAGCATGCAGTGCACGCTGGAAAGCTCATGCGCAGAGCTGGAAGATGACACCAAGCAGCAGCAAGTCAGCAGCGCTCTCTTCCCGAAGCTGAAAGCCAGCCAAATGTTGTGTGTGAAGCTGTGGTAGCAGTTTACCATCCCACAGAAAGGACTGAGCAAAGCGACCAGGCTGTTCTGTGACCCCAGTTACCCATGAGTGCTGGTGTTTAATCCAGACACCAGCAACCCTGGTGAGAAAACTGGAAGCCTGTGTGCCCTGCAGTCACATGAGCCCTTGTCCTCAGCAAGGCCTGCTTGGTCATCAGAGCCGCTTTGCTCTTTGGACTTCAGTCCACGTCTGCAGAGGAGAACAGGTCCAGGTTATTAGCAAAGATTGGTGTAACAACTGGACATACAGCCAGAGCTCACCAGCACACTTCACACCTTGCCTAAACCCCCACAGATCACACAGCTTCAGTACAGGGAAAGCCATGTCTACCAGCAGAAGAGCTGGTCCTCTGCATTATCAGCCCCAGGTCTGCAGACACAATGCCTTCAAACCTCCAGAGGACCCAGAGTTCAGCTCGCGGAAGGTTTCCTAAAGTGCAGAGCACACACACATTGATCTGACCTGGGCAGGAGTTGATCCAAGCCTTGACCTGTACCAAATCAACACCTCCTCTCTCCCTTGGCATTTCTAATTGACTTTCTACACTGTTTCTACATTCTTCAGAGAAAAAAATATGAAGACATTGCTTCACGTTTCTCATATGTAGACTTAATGACATAATGGGAGAGCTTGTGGGTATTGAAAGTGATATCCAGTAGCCATGAGGACAGTGAGAAAAGGAACTCTGGTACCTTGGTGGTTATGCTGATGAAGCACAGTTATGACTGCACCTTTTCTGAGATTCATCCTTGCTCCGAGCCATCAGGAGAGATCTGCTCTCCTAACAAGGAGCAAACAGCTCTTCCCCAGTCATGTTGTTAAGCAGGGGCAGGTCAGATGTGCCAGTTTTCAGCTGGCACATGGAGACAGGATGGCCCAAGGTTTCCCAGACTCCACTGTTCACTCAGGAAGCTGTCACCAAAAATGGAAAGGCAGTAATTAAAAGAAAGGTCCTTCAGAATGAAGTCCTGCTGGGAAGAATAGCTGACATACTAGTCTCACTGTTAATGCACCACTGAAATCACTCAGTGCTGTCCTGTTGGGGGTACAGCCCCTAGAAAAGACAAGAATAGTCATTCAAGCCAGGAATTTGTAATAATATTTCTCCAGACGTCTCTCCTCTTCCCCAGAGTGGGTAAGGCATTCATTTCCATAGCTTGTCTGCAAACACTTGCATTTACCTTGGAAATGGGCCCAAGCTAGAAGACAGACCAAGAGACTATCTTGCTTTGGAGACCTTCTAATCTGGGCACAACAGGACTCCAGATGCAAATGCCTTTAACATGGATGCATATTCAGCCCTGGATGCTACCAAAGGAGCTGGGGCCTGTTTCTCCTGCTAAGAGAGGACTCTGGAAGAATCAGGATTTGAATAATGCATTTTTAAACAACACAAAATGCAAAAAGACCACCATGAGACAGACACACTCATCTTCTGAATTGGACTCAGCTTGATCCAGCTTAGCCCTATTGACTCAGTGATATCTTTTCCTCCCTTCATTACGTTTGACAGTATTAATCTGATGCTACAGAGAGCTTGATCAGATGCACAGCTCCTGAACTGCTGGGGAGCCAGGCTTGCAAGCAGGCTCTCATCCGAGATGCCACTCAAGCAGCGCCTCAGCAACTCAGAGTTTTTTCTTTCAGAGGTTGTAGAAAAACACCACTTTGTTTTACCTCCAAAGACAATGGGCAAAGCGTTTAGTTTCTTAAAGGCTATCTTGGATGGTGACAAGAGTTTGTGACATAGTAACTTGTTATTCAAAAAGACTGCATAAAAGCCTTTTCATCTTGAAAAACAGCAAAGCCAGGCCATTGCTGCTCCATAGCACTGTAAGACCCACCTGCCAGTCAGACACTGTGGATGCCTCTCCCTGACCAGATTGCAGCAGCAATGAATGCACTCAATTGGAAAGCTGTTTCCTGAGATTTTTGTGGCAAAACACCAGATTTTGCTTCAGGGAGGCAGGTTCATGTTCTGTCTCTGGCCACAGATAGCACAGGCAAGCCTTTTCTTTCTGCCCTGGGAGGCTACTCCAGAAACACAGGTGGATGAAGTCAGGCGTTTTATAGCCAGGTATGTGAACTAACCTAGCACTAGCAGGGAGGTAGATGCATGCATTGGTCACATATTACTAAATGGTTTAGTAATTACTTCTCATGCAGCAAGTCCTACCACCAAGCAGAGCTCTCCACAGAGAAGCACCGGGGACCACAGCCATGTCCCACCCGAATTTAACCCCCTGCAACCCTGAGCCAGCCCCTCACTTTGTGAAGTGAAAAAATGCTTCCTTTTCCTGTTCTGTCCACAGATTTTAAACCCTTCCCTGTAAGTCTTCCTCCCTAAACATGTGCACAGCTCCTGGCACAGCAGGCTGCCATGCGAGTGAGGACCTCCAGGCAACAGCAGAACATAAACAGCAGTAAAGACGCACTGCACCTGAAGTCTGAAAAAAGGTTGACTTGAGAGGAGAGAAATGTTAAAAAGGAGATGTGAAGTTGTTTTCTTGCCCTTCAGGGCCATGTCTACATGAGCCAATTTAATACCCATTACTACAAGTATTAGCACAGACAAGGCTTAGGTATCTCCACAGAGCCAAATTACACCCCTGAGCTGGCATTTCTTTTTCCATCCTCTAGCTTTAATGACTGAATCATGGACTCATCAAGGGGGATACATCTTTTATGATAGCCCCACTCTCCTGGAGGTTTTAAAGCCCAAATTCCTGCCAAAACTTGGTCTGTGGCTCACCATATAGCAAAGTGACAGGAAATGTTGACTTATCCCTTGCATCAGGGCTATGCTGATAATGCTGTGGGTGGTAGCGCTGGGGAGGGGACAGGGACTTCCAGGTGTGGGTCTGAGCACTGCAAGGGGGAGATGGGGAGCCACCAACTGAGACACTGATGGGTGTCCAGCTCCCAGGTGACATCACCCACAGTAAAGGGCAGAGGAGTTTTTAAAACTGGTCTGACAGCTGTGATCCCAGCAGTGACTATATACAAAGGGACCAAGCCACCTCCAGAGCAGCTCTTCTGGGGCCTTGAATTGTTGCTACTAATCACACCAATGCAGCGAGCACTTGGGTGGCCATCTGCACCAGCAGATCAGGTCTGTGACCCACCTGGGGTGTGGGAGGCCAGGCCATGGGTCTCCAGTCTTTCCCCAGTTACGCTGTCTGCAGATCTTGGGTCTTGCTGTAGACAGCTCAAATGCTTTCTGTGCACATAGGGCCATCAAAGATTAGAGAGTTCAGCACTTCTGAAGCTTGAAGTACCAACCAGGGGCTGCTTAAGAGCTGTCAGCAGAAAGCATTGGGCTCAGGGTCTGGATTGAATTTAGGCAGTCTGAACCACGACTGTCCCCATAGCTCACTTCCCAGCAGCTCCCCTGGGAGCTTGGTGAAAAAGTTCAGCTTCAGCCAAGTCCTCTCCTCTGAGGGCAGAACCTCCATTTCAAGAGGCTTGCCAGCTCGGACGTGGCAGGTACAACTTGGCTGCTTGCTGCTATGCAGGAACCAGTCTGCTGGAGCCCCATAGGTCACCTCCAGACTTTTAAAAAATGTTTTTTAGTGACTCATATCATGTCCTTCAGATGAGGCGTTAAGCCAGGCTTCCTGGAGGGTATCGAAGTGGAAGTTTAAGGCTACATAGCACTTTTTCAAAAGCAAAAAGGAGGCAGCAACACTGGAACAAAGTCAGAAGCACCATCTCACTCTCTCCATCAAGCAAGCTAAAGCAGCAAACTCTGCACATGAACTACTGCTGAACACCATGGGAGGCACAGCTCCCTGCTTGGTCCCCAAGCACTGGCAGCTAAAGCAAAGGTAAAGCATGTCGTATTCGTGAAAGACTTCCTCAGAAGGTATGGTCCTCATCTTACTCACAGGTTGTTTCATCTTCTGCAGCATTGTACAGGCACAGGGACATTTGAGAAACACGTCTCCCTCATCTGAATGCCGCTGTGGTTGGATATAGGCTAGCTGAATAAACCAGAAATTTCCACTGCAGGAGACGCAATTTTGTTTGAGGAGATATGCTGGATCTGCAAGTACTGGGTATTATTCAAGCACTTCAAATAGACCCCCCAAAGCCAAAGGAAGACGGTAGGTGCTATTCATTCAGCAGGCAGCATGAATACTTTCCCCTCCTCCACTCCCTGGCAGCATGGAGCCAGAGCAAATAACAGCAATAATACAATGCCGTAAGCTCTGGAAGAAAGCAGACATCTGTCACATCAGATATTACACCTTGGTGACCATGCAGCTCAGTAAGTATGAAAGTGATTACTTATACCTTGACAGCATGGCTGCAGCACATAAATTGGAAGCTTTGTACAGCAGACTTGCAAGGAAGACCTATGAGCAGCGGGACAAGTCACCATTTCAGCTGTGAGAGTATGTCCATGTTGCTTCTATTGTTGCTGTGACACATTCATTGCAAAACAGCTGCAGGTTGATGAAGAGCCTATGGACCATCTCAGGTAGCCTTGATTTCACCTGGGTGCCATTAATCAGCAAGCATCTGCTGTAGTGCTGGGGGCATCCCAACCTCCCACCCCTGACAGGAGTTGCACACAAAGTCATGGAAAATGATTGTGGCTTCAGCATCAAATCCCTAATGCCAAGACAAACATGATGTTGAACTGCCCAAATACCTACTGGTCTTAGCTATGTTCAACAGCAGAGATAACCCTTTCTTTCCCCTTGTTCACCTCTCATTTGCAATCTTTGGACACTATAAGCACTTTTGGATCACAGCTAGGTAGACTGAAATACTTTCCCTTGAAGAATTAAACACAAGCCTCCTATTCATTTTCTGCTGTGGCAGTAGAAAGGCCTCACACAAAAGGGGGCAAAACCAGGCATGGAGAAAGCCCAAAGAAGGGGAAAGGTTTTAGGAGACAGTTCACAGAGATGAAACATCCGAGCCAATGGTAACTGTGGGAGCCAGAATCTGTTCCCATTTTTGATACAAAAGCAATAAAGTTTTCTACTAGAGCTGGGGTGAGCAATATAAAACCCAGTAATTCACAGAATCAGCTTATTCAGTTTTTGTGTCTTCTTCTGAAGTAGCTAGAGATTGCAAGTCTTCAAGGAAAAAACCTGGACTAGAAACCTGATTAGGCAACATCCTTGTTCTTAGGCAAAAAAAAACAGTCTGTTTAAATAGAGGCCCCAGGTCTGAATGTCTCATCCCACTGCCCAAACCCCTTTGAAACAAGCCTTGAATGATGCACATATAAGAAAAATTTCACATATCGTTTTCCTCCCCCTAGTCTCCTCTCAGGGGGAGACAGATGTCAAACCACCCATGTATTCCCAGCCAAGCCCTTGCTCTGTGGGCACAGCAATAGGGATTTAAACCCTGCTCTGTCCTCCAGAAAGGACACCTTTGAACAGCACCTTCTGGGCAGATGGCATCACCTTCATGACCATTTCCATCCTTGCTGGGGCTGGGCCACAAAGGCAGGGCTTGGGGGGAAGCCTCAGGTCCCCAAGTCCCTTTTCTCAGTGTTGGCTCTGTTAGAGCCAGCAGATGAAATGCAGAGGACACCAGAGGTGCACTAGAGATACAGATGTGGAAATCTGACTTCTGGTCCGATCAGGTCTGAATTATGGGTTACTGACATGACCCCTGGATCATGCAACACTGATGTTCAAGCACCTTTAGAGAAATGAGATAACGGAGGATTTTCTCCCCTCTGCCTTACAGCAAAGTTTCAGTCTGTAGGTTTTCTCTTCCCCATATCATCCTACCACAAACCCTGCAAACCGGTACCTCCATTTCTCCAGGTCCTTCTCCAGCTAATTGCCTGTAAAGATTCAAATCGTGGACTGCAACTCAAAGCTTTTCACAGGCATTAGGGGAGTATTAAATGGGAAATTCTAAAACTAAGTTATAGTTTCCCACTGCAAATATTTTAAAAATATATATCTGCTTTTAATTAGAAAGAAAAATAAAAAGTCGCACAGTTGACTACAGGCTCCTTCCTACCTACCACACACAGGCTCTAGCCAAATCCTCACTGGGAGCAGAGCAACAAAACTCCACAGGAACCGGTGCCTTTACATCAACACACTGTGGCAGAGGATCTGGCCCTGCTGGCACCTGGACAAGCTTGAAAAATCTCTGCAGAAGATCCCCTGTCTCTCTCCTTGCAGGCAGCTCAGGTTCCTGTTGAGCATCTCACACTTCTCTGCCGGGAAGGTGTGATTTATTTGGCAGCTGGGCTTTCCTTCCCAGGGAGCTTCCTAATAGATCTGTGAAAGCAAAGGTTATGTGGAGGCAGCTCCAAGGATGAAGTCATTGGCTTTGCTCTGAGACCGGCGATTTTAGCCAAGCCTGATGGTTTCAATAAAACAGAACTCGTGAGCTTGCTGTTTGCCCAAATGGGATGAGCTTTGCTGCTGCAGCACCAGGTGAGGATTTGGAGAGAGGACAGCAGCCCCTGCGCAGCCTGACAGGGTGACAATGAACTGCTGTGCAGTGACAAGCAAGGCACCTTCCCTACGCTGTCCGCAGTTGTGTCAGGCCTTGATTACTCCAAGGACTTAAGGCACCAAAGGCAGCACTAACCCTTCCTGCGAGCAAGCAGCTCCATCGCTTCCCTGCCCAAACCCCAGCACAGGGCATCACCCTGCGCAGGGACCAGCAGCAGCACTGCTCCCTGGCACTGGGAGCCAGCACAAGGGGGGGCACAGCCTCCAGTGGTTCATCAGTTACCCCTCCTCTGCCCGCATCTGTCTCACCAGCCTCATTCAAGCCCAAGTACTCCAGTTTTGAGCATACCATCATTAGAAAAAAAAAAAATCCCAGCGTCAGTCAGTCTTACTAATTGCCTGTGGTTATAGTAGTTCATTGACAGAAGCTGGTAAGAGATGTGTGTAGCCACACAACAGAAGAGAGAGTTCTCCTACAGCAGGAATGCATACATATAATACACTGCTATATAACAGATACACATGTAGATGCTCAGCTGAGAAAGGCAGTACACATAAAGCAATGCAATATGTTGTCTTTTCGACCTTCTCACCAACTGCCTGCCTGCTAATCCATCTCCTCTAAGAGTTATTCCCAAATTCCAATCCTTTGAACAATTTCCAGCAGATCCTGTTGGGGATGGTGGGAAAGAACCCGACATAAAATGTTCCTCTGTCTCAGGAAAAGATACATCTGTAGCCAGAACTACATTGGCTTGAGGGTCTCACGGGCAAATTTCAGGCCAGGTCTTTTTTCATCTTAATTGGGCATTTGCTTTTAATTTTGGAAGATTCTGAGTTAATACATTTTGCATTTTATATATTTATATATAATTACATGCTGTTATAGAAACTCTGGCCAGATCCACATCCCAGTGAAATTAGTGTGAATATTTCTAGCAACTTCAGTCAGAAAGCAGAATTCCAGCCCTCACAGAGCTGATTAAATAGTTAAAAGTCTAATCTTGTAAATATTTTTAATGAATGAAAGTGGTTGGCTGTGACTCACAAGCATTTGGAAAACCACAGGGCATTTGGGAAGTGTTTACAATTCCCAAAAGCTTCACACAAGTCAGCATGAATTAATATTCACCCCAAATTTCAGTCTGTTACTCATTGCTCCTTAATTTAAAGCAATGTGGAAGTAAGAGTGACACTGTATGACTTTGGTGACCAGACGCAGACCATGAAAGACTGAATTACAAACATGAAGCACTCGAAGAGGACGTCAGGAACCACCCATTGATGGCAGCTTCCCAGCCAAAGTGCCCGAAGAAGAATTACAATGAAAAACCCCGAGTCAGAAATGGTTCCTGAACAATTCAGAGTCGAAACACTGCACACGCGCTCGCTCCACCAGCTGCGGCAATACCCAAAGCCCTGAGGTCCACAAGTCGCTGCCACGTTTGTGAAGCTGAGGGTTGCCCCACGCCAGAGCTGTGAGGATCCCTACTCATCTTCTGATTTCTCTCGCAAGGTTCCAGAGAAGTAACAAATGCCCCTGGCCTTCCTCAGTTTGGAGGGGGGGGAAGTTTAACACAGTGTATGTATGTGGAGGAAGGACACACAAGTAGCTACAAGATACAGGATTGAGTCCCAGCCAGTCAAAAAAAAAAAAAAAAAAAAA
>Ga0065711_1000184_pt1 | contig 85466 bp, 52 predicted proteins | sample Hoacrofraction12_FD_59098 | JGI IMG/M metagenome (GOLD analysis project Ga0065711, IMG submission 59098) | Hoatzin crop microbial communities from Cojedes, Venezuela - Epithelial fraction 12 v2 (version 2) | ecosystem: Host-associated > Birds > Digestive system > Esophagus > Crop | place...
CCCCCTCCAGGGGCACACAGGCTTGCAGATACAAAGTTCTTATTTTCTTTCTGCAAAATTCATTTCAAGGTTGCCTTTTCCCTATTTTTTCCCTCAGCTTACCAAAGCCAGTTTCTAAGCATCTTCCTGCATGATTTAAAAACGAACAACGCTAAGATACCTGCACTCCCAGTACCCTTTGTAGGATGTGCCTCATAGCACACACCTTACCTCAAACAGGCAGCTATGTCTTATAGTAAGAAAAGAGGATTTCTGAATAGCATCAAACAAGTTTTAAAACAAACTATCAGTACCATTTTAGGGTTTAAGACCACTCAAAGACTGAACACAAGTTCTGAAATCACTACTCACCTACTGGGATTGGAGGCTTGAAGCCCATTCTCATTTGTTACGATAACTTTGAAACAAGGTTCATTTCCAGGATTTGGTTTCTTTTTTAATTCCTCCTCCATTTCTTCATCACCTTCTTCCTCCTCATCCACCTCTTCTACTTGCATTATCCCGAAGTAGTCACCAGCATCAAATATCTGAGATTGAAAGTGTACAAAGTATCAAGCAATTGGTTGAGGCAGTACCCTGACATACATAAAGCAACACTAAAAGGCACTTCTAGATATTGTGGCCACTCTGACAAAAATTGGCATTTTAACAGATAAATGAGCAACAGAATTTATTCTTTCACATTTTAATACAGCTGTTTGTTTGGGAAGTTTCTTTGGTTAACATTGGCAAGAAGCTTTGTCGGTTTCTTTGGCACCAACAGGTCTACTGATGATTGCCTATTAGTTTAACTCCTCATAAAGATTTGTGGAAGCTGAAACAGATTATCTTTGCTCAACTTTGCTACAACCAACAATTTAAGACCTGCAAAAATATGGTCTCTTATTATGGCATGCAAAGCTCAACAAACCTAGACACTCCCCAGGTTCCACAACTACATCCGTGGAGACCAGTGATGAGTGGCATTCCTCGGGGGTCAGTACTAGGACAGGCGCTGTTTAACATCTTTGTTGGCAACATGGACAGCAGGATTGAGTGCACCCTCAGCAAGTCTGCCGATGACACCAACCTGTGTGGTGCGGTCAACACACCGGAGGGAAGGATGCTATCCAGAGGGACCTTGACACCCTTGAGTGGTGGGCCTGTGCGAACCTCATGAAGTTCAACAGGGCCAAGTGCAAGGTCCTGCACATGGATCAGGGCAATCCCAAGCACAAGGACAATGGATTGAGAGTAGCCCTGAGGAGAAGGACGTGAGGGTGCTGGTTGATGAGAAACTCAACATGACCCAGCAGTGTGCCCTTGCAGCCCAGAAGGCCAACCATATCCTGGGCTGCATCAAAAAAAGCATGGCCAGCATGTCAAGGGAGGTGATTCTGCCCCTCTATTCCACTCTGGTGAGTAGACTCTCAGGCCCACCTGGAGTCCTGCCCCCAGCTCTGGAGCCCTCAGCACACTAAGGACATGGACCTGTTGGAATGAGTCCAGAGGAGGGCCACAAAAATGATCAGAGAGCTGGAGCTGGGGTTGTTCAGCCTGGAGAAAACACCAGGGAGACCTTACAGCAGCCTTCCAATACCTTGAAGGGGGCCTACAAGAAAGCTGGAGAGGCATTTTTTAGAAGGGCATGTAGAGATAGGACAAGGGTAATGGCTTTAAACTGAAAATGGTTAGATTTAGATTAGACGTAAGAAAGAAATTCTTTACTATGGGGGTGGTGAGACACTGGAACAGGTTGCCCAGAGAAGCTGTGAATGCCCTGTCGCTGGAAGTGTTCAAGCTCAGGGTGGATGGGGCTTTGAGCAACTTGGTCTAGTGGGAGGTGTCCCTGCTAACGGCTGGGGGGGTGAAACCAGATGATCTTTAACATCCCTTCCAAAACAAACCATTCTATGATTCTGTGATTCTATACTGAAGTACATTAAGGCCCCTGAAGAAGAAAAAGAGCTTTTACCAGTTGAGTTCTGAACCAGTCAAGAAACCTCAGCATATTTCCCCCATCCTTCTTTCCCTACACAAGGAACTGCTCGTGCTCACTCACCTCTGGATGAGTTGAGAGACTGCTTACATGGCTGCAAGTTAAGGCCTATACACTTACCTCTACTAATGTGCTGAAAAGGGTTTGTTCGCATCATTCTTGCCTACTCTGGACAAACACCTTCATCTAGAACCTTCATAAATTAAGGAGGTCACTACACAAGTTTCCCTTCTGCCCCAAATCTTGCCACATGGTGGGTTCGCGTATCTTTTGCAGAACCAAGACTCTGCTGACAACTTATATTATTTTCAAGTGAACACATCCTTTTATGAAGAAAAAAAAAGTGTAAAGTCTCAGAGAACTTATAAAATCCTTTCAGAGAGAGTTATTTTCCTAAGTTACTCACACTACTTAACAAACCAGGCAGGAGCAGACAAATCATTTGCTTCAATCTAATCTCACTAGAAAGTAGCAGGGAGGGAGGAAGACCTAGTAGTGTTACTGATATAACATATCAAGCTCAGGTACCTCTAGCCTCTGATGTCGCCACTTCAACAAAGCAGACAGCTGCCCAAAGACAGCTAGTAAGGGAGGATGGCAGTGAGGAAACAACACCTACTTCAGATCTTAGACCAGATCCAAGTGGAGAAGTACCTGAAATTCCCTTCTGAGGAGCAGGAGAATTTCCTTTGGGCTGGGGGGTAGAAAAAGAAAATGCCAACAATGTGTTGGCTAACTCCAGGTAGACATTTTTCTTAAGGTAAACAAAATTACTTTGTCAACAGCCTCACTGGAGATTAAAAACACACACCTATTTTTAAAAAATCTAGAAACTGACTTAATATCATCTGCTTCAGCATGCATCAAAATAGCTAGCAATTCTAATTTATTCCTACTTTTCCAGTTTCGCTAGAAGAAGGTAACATTACTCAGTAGTAAGCAATATCACAACCTCCTGATATTATAACAGTAGCCACCAACACTTCTTTAAGTCCCTGCTCAGTTGCCTGTATGATCTGTAGTCACTCTAAGCTAAGGTAACGGCAAGAACGTCACAGCAAAAGGAAGACTTCTTCCTTGTGTGGCTGTCAGTGGTGCTCACAATTCATTTTCTTCAGGTCAGCTCCCAGCTGGAGACGCTCCCTGATCTGGCTCACCACACAAATGCTAATCCTGGCCCACAGCAGGCAGCAAAGAGTGCACCAGGGGACACACAGATTCCACTCCTCCCTCAAGCGACACTTCGCTGCTCCTGCTGCTGGATCTAGAGCTGTCCTCATCAAGCTCATGAGCTAGCAGAAGAAACCACAGCTAAGTGACTGGCAGTCATTAGAAAATTAAAACTGCAATTGTGATTCATTAGAGTCCACTTGGTGCCTGCTGCAGTATGGCACTATGTATGCTTCCTACACTTGACACTTTGTCTTAAGGAGTTTGTAAGAGTGGGGATACGCGGTGACCCAGCTGCTGACCAAGATTAACCTTCACTCAGCACAGGCTCCACCCATCCACCAAACACCCATAGTGAATGTTAATATCAAGTTCTTCTACAGCTAAGGCAAGCTGGTGGCTTTATATTTTACTAAATATCAACTCAAGACTTAAAAATGAAGGGATGCCAAATCCTCTAAGCCAAAGCTTTGATCTCTGCCTCCAACAGAGCATCAGTTGCATGAGACTGTAGTATTTTTTTTCATTTAGCAAAAAATCTCCACTTTTAATACATTTTCAGCAGAATTATGCTAAAAAAACCTCCTAGAGAATTTATAACCTTGATAAAGTGAATTAGGTATGTACCTCACCTGAAGCAATTCATGGTTCTCAGAGCAGCAGCTCAAGACCACCTTAATCAGTGGGGTTTTGTGAGGTCCTTGTTGTTTTTTTAAAATTTGTAATTGATAAGGCAACCAGTTCAGTAGAGAACTGACTGGTTTTGCAGCAATGCCTGGTCAGCAGCAGACACACAGCCTGTTGAGCGGGTAGACGACACTGCTGTCCTCCTCTCTTCCTCCCTCCCTTTGAGAGGGTCTGTCACACTGCAGACCTACTAACACAGCAGCTCCATTACAGGAATCTTAAGCTACTTAAGCAAAAAAACAGCTGGATAAGATCATGCCACCATTTTGAAGAATATAACCATTTGCTTGAAGCAGACTAGGGGGAACGCACATGAAGTACTCCACCAGACTAATAACCTCTAGCAGACAGCAAAGGGGTAGCAACACATTTCGGTGGCACAGCTATCTGCAAGCAAGACACGCTTGGGCAAAATCACTCCCTCCTCATATTCAGGTGCAGTTCCAACCTAATGATCCAGAGAATGTGATAACAAAGCAGGCACGTCATGACAACTACCACACACAGGCATCTTCACCAAATTCCTTTTAGGCACACTGCAAACTGCTTTGAAGGCCACAGGTAGCCTCTGAGCAAGAGCCTGCCCTCCCCTGCTCTGGAAAATAAAGTCTAGCAGTATTGAACATGCTGCATTCCGTCTAGCAGTATTGAACATGCTGCATTCCGTCTAGTAATTAATTAAAAGCCTCCATTTCTAACTGAAACCCTAAACAATCCTTTGCCAGCGACATCTCAGGGCCATAAAAATCTTGCTGCAACACACAGAAGCCTGCCACATAATTTAGCATATGGCTGGAATAAAAAAAAAAGATTATGAATAAAGTTTGATGCAGGCACTGTATTTCCCAGGCTTATAACCAGACTATATACAGTTTCTCCAGTAACATAAGAAACAATCACTATATTGGAAATAGAATTTTGGGCTTTATAGTAAATTATTACACATGCATATGTTTTGTTTTTAAGTTTCTGCTGGAAATGCAGAAAAGTTTGCCTCCCAAAAGACACTGAATGCTAAATGCAAAATAAATAAAAGCATGTTTATTGATCTAGCAGATAAACCGTGTTTTGAATGAGCAATCCAATTTAATTCATAGTTACATAATGCTCTCAGAAGGACATCTGCTCCAGCAGATCTCAAGGTAAATAAAAAAAACCCATCCTCTTCTCCGACAGGCTTTAGCATACACAGAGGAGGGAGGGTGCATTCACTCTGTATGACGAAGCATGTGTATGTGTTGGAAAACAGCTGCCTGGGCTGGGTTCTGGAGGTACTGATGTAAGACAGAGCTTTTTATCTGTATCATGGATGCAAATTTTCCAAGTTCTATGCTAGAAAGTTTTAATCTTTGCAACAGGTTAGGACAAATGAAAAATTCCTCCCATCTTCACACATGAAACAAGAAAAATCCTATCCTCCATGCTGTACTGATTTTATCCTCCCCAGTTATTCTTTATTACATAGACTCCCAAAACATTTTCCTCCTTTCCCTTCACCTTTGCTTTCTTTATTGCTGCTCCTCCAGCCCCTCCACATTGTCCAGTTCTAAGTAAGACACTGTAGCTTCATCTCTGCCTCCTCAAAAGCTCATCCCAGTCCACAGCACTCCTCACAGTAATTTTGCCTGGACATCCCAGTCTTCTCCACACCCTTTTGCCCTTCTTCTGGATGAAACTCAGAAGCTGCAACAGCAGAGACAAGCACCATCAGCAGCATAATTTATCTTCCTAAGCACACTGAAGTAATTAAATCTCACTCACATGCACTGGAATACTTCATACAAAAGAGCGTGCTCAGCCACCACTGCAAGCAAAGTGAAACAGAAGAAGCAGCCTGCCCCCTTAGGGCATATGCTTTCTTCACCCTGCCTTTCCTCATCCTAACCTCTGTAAAAAGATCAGGACCATGGGCCTCCTCTCACTCTATTGCCTTACCTTCTAAATTTTACACCACCCCTCAACAAAGTTGGTAACATGCAAGGACTTCAGCTACAGGACACAAATCTTTAGCCTGCATTATGTCACATGATGATTCCACAGTTTGCCAGCCACCTCCAGCTTTCTAATACTGGCACGGGGCAATGCAACAGTTTGCAACTTTGGGTTTCTTTACCAACTTTGTTTGTACTACCTTCTATTTCATCCTCTTCTGATACATCCCTTTTCATACCTTCCTATTTAAGCAGCGCAGCAGATATTCCCTGCTCCAAGTCACTTGCACATACGCTTGTTGAGAGAGGTATAACATAACAGGAAGTTTGTGACTGACAGATGCTTGAGTTACTGTAGATTTATTTTGTCTGTAACACACACATATTCCTGTTACTAGCAGTACCAGACACACAACAGTCAGAAAGCAGCACGAACGTATTCAGACCCTTCCTGACTGTACGTGCTATAAACATTCAGATTAGAAAATGACTTGCTGTGCTTCCCTCCCCTCCCAACTCTAAAGTTGAGATGGGGAAAAGCAGTGTTCAAGCAATTAGAAATCAGTTTACTTGTACATGGGGGTTAAACTAGTGTCCCCTCTTCTCACCCCCTGTCCTATGCTTCCTGTTCAAATTTTTCATCTCATCCCACCTGTTTCTCCACGGCTCAGCATGTCCTCCTGCAGCCCACCGCTAGCTCCCTTCTCCCCGCTTACCCTGAGGCTCCCATCAGATGTCTTTTTCTCCCCGGAACTGAAAGTTCACCTCATTCTTGTTTCCTTCTCAAGGTAGACTCCTCCAGACTCCCTGGAGCACTCTCAAGTCTCCAGACAACTAGTTTCGGGTTGTGTCTCTTTCCTGCCTTAGTTCCTTGTTCCTTTACTCCAACAAATCCAAGACAGCTTTCCTTGACACTGAGGCTGGCTGTGTACGTGCAAAACAAAAAAATTTTCTAAATGCACCTTGTGTATTTATAAGCCCTTTGTCCAAAATGACTCGTTTTCTCGACTGTTTCTCTTCCCTTTCTCATCACAAAGCTCCAGGTAGCAAGCGGATGGTTGCTAAAAACATAGGCGAAATGGGATTCTCCATCCTGGAGTGTGCCTGTGTCCCCACACTCCCTTTAGTTCAGAGCCAGTTCCAGAGACTCTTTGTGTCAGCTTCTGCTGAAACAGACCCAGACCCTACACAGGGACGGTCTGTACGATGCCTGGGCAGGGCTACAACTGTGGCACTCAAGGAGGTTCACAAAGGGCAATGTCCCCAAATTTATGCCATTGCATCTATATGAGGCTATTTTATCATAAGACGCTATTTTACAAAGGCTTACAGCTTGACCAAAATTCAGCCTGAGAAACTCACACCGCACGGCCACTCTTGAGACTCTTTACAAAGCAGATCTTGCATTGCTATTGTTTTAACCATTGCCAGAACTTTCTTCTACCACCATCCATATTCCCTGAAAGAGCTGAACGGCTTTCACTCGGATCAGGAATAAACAAACAAACCAACTGGCCAAAACCACTCCAGAAAACGGCCTGAGACAGGTAACTCGTGCATAAGCAAAACGAGCTGACTTACTTAGCTCTGCACAGTTATAAACGACTGAGAACAGGGTAGACAGCGTGGAAGTGAAGAGAGCTGGGGGAAGAATAAAGAACAGACAAAACCCAACTCAAACCACAATATGACAACATCCTGACTTTAAAACTACCATTCTTGCTTTTCTAAATTCCTCTCTGGCAAAGGTCTGAATGCTTCAAGATATATTCACCACCTCTCTCCAGTACAGGATCTCCAGTTACCGGGATCCCCAAACGCTTTCCAGCTTGACGCTGACAACAATTAAGACGAAACCAGATACGTGCAATACACCTGACCTCCTTCACAGCCCCCCGCTGCAGCTCCGGTAACACCACAGGCACGGAGCTTCTCCCACCCCCCTCGCTGAGCAGAATCACAGAATGTTAAGAGGTTGGAAGGGCCCTCTGTGGGTCACCCAGTCCAACCCCCTGCCCAAGCACGGTCACCTACAGCAGGCTGCACAGGACTGCGTCCAGGCGGGTCTTGAATATCTCCAAGAAGGAGACTCCACAAACTCCCTGGGCAGCCTGGGCCAGGGCTCCGTCACCCTCAGAGGGAAGAATTTCTTCCTCGTGTTCAGCTGGAACTTCCTCTGCTTCGGTTTGTGCCCGTTGTCCCTTGTCCTGTCGCTGGGCACCACTGGAAAGAGTCTGGCCCTGTCCTCCTGACACCCACCCTGCAGATATTTAGAAGCATTTCTAAGGTCCCCTCTCAGCCTTCTCTTCTCCAGGCTGTACAAGCCCAGCTCCCTCAGCCTTTCCTCGTAGGAGCGATGCTCCAGTCCCCTCATCATCCTCGTAGCCCTGCGCTGGACTCTGTCCAGTAGCTCCTCATGCTTCTTGAGCTGGGGAGCCCAGAACTGCAAGCAGCCTCTTGGCTCTCCCCTTCTCCCCCCGTCACCATGGCGGAGGGGGGCTATCTCCTCACTAAAGGAATCCGCTTGGGCGGGCGTTTCCCACCCAAGGCGCTTCCCTCAGCTCCGCTCTCCGCGGCAACGGCACCAGGGCCACCCACCTCGCCACGCAGCTTGCGGCACAGGCTCTCCCAGTAGCGAGCCGGGACCCTCGAGGCGCGCAGAGCGGCCCCGTGCAGGGCCACGAAGGCCGCCAGATCCTCCTCACCGCCTCCCGACATGGCCAGCCACCGCCGCTCACCCGCCCCGGCTCGGAACAGTGCATGCCGGGCTGGGGGGGCGGCCCCTGAGGTGAGGGAGATGCGCCGCCAGGGGCGGGGCTTCCCCGCGGCGAGGGGCGGTTGGGGGCGGCCGTTGGGCGGGGCTGGGGCCGAGGAAAAGGGGGGGTCAGGGCGCAGCGGTCTGTGGAGGAGGTGTGCGTGCTGCTTAGGGTTTGTGCTTCCCTTAAGCATAGATAAAATCGCAGCATCCGCGGCGCCGTGCTGGCCGCAAGACTTTGGAGTTTCTCAGAGTTCCGCTTTTCAGGAAGGCCACAGCCCCTGAAGTGGGCCACAGGTGGGGTGCAAGGCGAGACGAGGGCTGAGGAGAAAGGCTTGGGGGTGCTGGTTGATGAAGCTCAACATCACCCGGCAGTGTGCGCTCGCAGCCCAGCAGGCCAACCGTACCCTGGGCTGCATCAAGAGAAGCGTGGCCAGCAGGTCGAGGGAGGGGATTCTGCCCCTCTGCTCTGCTGAGACCCCCCTGGAGTCCTGTGTCCAGCTCTGGAGCCCTCAGCACACGAAGGGCATGGACCCGTTGGAGTGGGTGCAGAGGAGGCCACAAAAATGATCCGAGGGCTGGAACACCTCGCCTGTGAGGAAAGGCTGAGAGAGCTGGGGCTGTTCAGCCTGGAGAAGAGAAGGCTGTGGGGAGACCTTACAGCAGCCTTCCAGTACCTTGAAGGGGGCCTACAAGAAAGCTGGAGAGAGACTTTTTACAAGACCATGTAGTGATAGAACAAGGGGTAATGGCTTTAAACTGAAAGAGGGTAGATTTAGATTAGACATAAGAAAGAAATTCTTCACCATGAGGGTGGTGAGACACAGGGACAGGTTGCCCAGAGAAGCTGTAGATGCCCCTCCCTGGAAGTGTTCAAGGTCAGGGTGGACAGAGCCCTGAGCAACCTGGTCTGGTGGGAGGTGTCCCTGCTAACGGCTGGGGGGGTTGGAACCAGATGATCTTTAAGGTCCCTTCCAACCCAAGCCATTCTGTGATTCTATGATCCTAACTGCTGGCCATAGCCATGTGAAATGCTCTCTTTGAGTTGTGTGTGCAGAGGAAAATCTGGCACCACATACGGTGCCAATCCTTTGTTTAAATTAAAGCTTTTTCTTTAAAATAACCTTGGACAAGTCAATTTTAACATTAGGCCTCTCTTAAATATTTGTGAGAGGGAAGTGTGTTCTTTGCAGGTGCCTGTAACAGGGAGGTGGCTTCTCAGTATTTTTCTTGGGTTGCTTAGAAGACATTTCTGAGGAAATCCATTCCTTCTCAGATTTTGTACTGAATAGCCTAAACCAGTTTAACCTGAGGCTCCCTAAACATTACTGGCAGGTTTGGTCTCAGCTCATGTATGGTTATAAAGGGCGAAGCAAGGCGTCTGACACCGGTGGCTGCTTGGATTGCAGGCCCGGGCTTTGCTGTGCCTGCTGTTGTGGCTAGCGGAAAGCTGCTGCTGCTGCTGGGAGCACCTGCACTGCTTCCTCTGTGGATTGTCTGCTCCAGGGACTGTGGAAACTTCTTTTCCTGCCAGCCTATCCCCAAATCAAGCCAGGACCCGGCTTGCGCACTGATCCTGCTGGCAGCATGGTGCTGCGCTGGGAGGGGTGTCCTGCAGCCCTGGAAAGAAAAGGGAGGCTCTAGAAATAGGAATTTAGGATCAGTAGCTGGTCAAGAAAGCCTCAGATTCGTGGAGCACAGTCAGTGGAGTGTGTACATGAATGCCATGTTGAAGAAATACCTCTCTGCTTGCTGCCCTGTCTTGTGTTGCTGGACTGGTGTCCTGTGTAACTACCCAGAGCAGCAATCCCTCCCTCCGTGTAATCACAGAGTTATCAGGTGGAGGGTCTGTAAATTAAAATGCTGCAATAGCTTGGTCAAGTGGAGAGAGAGCAGAAAGAGATTAAAAATGATGCCTACGTGCTATCGCTATTCTGCAGCTGAGGATCTAGCACAATTCTCAGGTTGGATATCTGAATAGTAAATGCAGGCAAATCTTCCTCTCTGCCTGAGACTGTGTCTGCCTCACCACGTGCTGCGTTCCCACACTTCCCCAGCATAAAGGCTTTACAAGCATGTCACTAAGGAGACCTACCTGGTTAAACAGCAGAAGATCAAAAAGTAGTTGTATTTCCAGTGTTCCTTGACTGGGTTCCCACCATGCTACTCTGAGTTTGAGGATGTTTTTGCTAATATTGTGTTTTGGTAAAAGAGGGTGGCTGTGGTGGTGATCTTGCACTAGTATTGTGAAATGTGGAGACTAGATCACTTGCCAGTCCTCATGGGGATCTTGCTTACTGAAAAGGTTCCCAACGCTACCCTTCCCTCATTTCTGTCTTTGCTGTAGACTCAATACATGACAGCATGTTATATATGCACACAACAGGATACGGTTCTACACAGCCTGTATCGAGTATAGCAAGTTACATGACTTGTTGTTTTGCATAGATTTTGTTCACTACACAAAATGTTGTCTCAAGCTGGGGGTGTTTACTACTGCTAATTTGAACTGGTCGGTTGTTTACTTCTTTTTTGCCAGATGACTTTATAAAAATGGAGAAAGTTCCCAGAAAATATGTAATAATAATTTTATAGTTAAGTAGAATTTTTTAGTTACCTAAAAAAAAAAAGTCAATCTTTTTCCATAGACAGACCAACTAAGAAAAGTGGGATGTATTTTCATTTCTTTGTTCAGCAGAGGCACAGTGATCATACCGTGTCCAGAGGCAAGAGGAACGTGATCTTGCACCAGCAAGACATTGACATAATTCTTGTTCTCACCAAGTGCAGGCAGGTGCTTTCTCACTGCTTGTTTGTGCTTCCACCTGGCTTTGGGTAGGAGTTCTGGCTGCTGGCCAGCTGTCTGTGGTTCCGGGCTGTTTGGGTGAGTTTGCAGGTCTGGGGGCAGGCTACACTGTTGCTGATGAACTCTGAGTAATAATAAAACACACTCACAATCATTGGGGTTGAGAGTAGATAAGACTGCGAGGCACAGAAGCAACTGAGTGGGCTATTTCCTGACTTTATCCAACAGTTACCCAACACGGCCTTACTCAACTGCTGTCCTTGGCAGCCTACCCCACTTTTTTTGCTGGTTTTCCACAACAGGAGTAATTGCTGGAGCCAGGAGCAGAGTTCAGCTCTCACCACTCCTGTCACTGCTTCAGCTGCCAGCTGCACAGTGAGGCTTTTGGGAGCAGTCATTCCTGCTCCGTGGCACAGATCACCTGTGATGCCAAAGACATAGCCCAAAGATACCACTGTCAGCCTCTTGTTATGAAAGCAGGTATTTGTGGACAATCTTTGCACAGAAAAAGTTACCACACTGTATTATTCTAATTGTTTTCTTAGGAAGAGTGACCAATTTACGGTGCCTGAACAGTGCAGTCATTACTCAGGCAAAGTGCTTGTTAAATTTAATGGGGTGCTTTATATAGATATTGCAGAGAATGCAAAAAATCCTCAGCAAAGTTGCGCTTACTAGCAGTAGCCCAGTCTAAAATAAGAGGATTTGGCCTGCCGACACCATCTGTAGGGGGCCAACCCATGCAGCCCTTGTGCCTCTCTGTCAGAGCAGTCCCAATGACTTATCCACCAGTACCTAGTTTAGCAGCCCGTAGCAGGAATTTGTCATGACTTAGCATATATGAAGCAGCATTTGCCTCCAACAAATACAACTACAGTTTTTACAAAGTTTTGTGAGTCTGACAGTTTCTGGCTTTATTCCAAATGTTTATCTGGCTATCTGACTCCAATGGATCCGAGGTGCATTCCCTACTTCATTTTCCTGTTATTTCATGTTAGAACCTTCCTTTTTGGCAGCATGCCATGGGAAACCTTCTCCCGAAGTAAGACCGCGATGTAAGGGGCAGAAGAGACCCTCAACATAATAATAAACAGGTGATGAGGGACCATACTTCTGGTGCATTTTACAATAAATGCTGTAATATGTTATCAAAGAAACCATTTGCTTTCACATAGACAACTTTCTCAACAGTAAACCTAGAACTTCTAAGCGTGAAAAGCTGAGGTGGGGGCTTAAATGAGAGGAACATAATTTGCTGTAAATACTTTATCATAGCTGTATCTGTGAGCCTAAAACCTCACAGAGGCTGTTATAAGAATGCAAACTGTATATTTCCACATCAAAATAGGAGTGATTGTGTGTAGCTTTTGCTTACCTGCTTTCATGGCCCTCTGAGTGCAAAAATCCCCAAAAGAGCATTGACCATATATTGCACTCACCTGGCAAGAAACCTGTGCAGAGGCTGTGCCAGCAGCCAGCTGAGAGGCTGTGAGCAAACACTGTGACGAGCCACGTGAGGCTCAGACAGCCGTGGGGTCAGCAGCCCAGAGCTTCGAACGGCAGTGATGTCCTGGCATGTAGCTGCGCTCAGATGCTCCATGTACAGCTGTAGAACAGACTTCCACGTATGCCATGGCTAGAAGCTGAACCACCGAGAGGAGGAGAGAAAAATAAAGCGCTGAATTTATTAAATTCGCAATACCCACCTGTCCTCTGGAGTCTAGCAACGGCCTTATATGAAGTCTCTTTCCCATAGCCTAGCTACTGTGTGACAGTGGGGCTGCATTGTCCTGTTGTGTGGCTGGATGGGCACCCGAGCAAGAAGGGAAACCCATGTTTTGATCTTGGGGTGGGTGCCCATGTGAGCGTGGAGTTTGGAAAAAGCCCTGGAGAAAAAGAGCCATGGAGGGCAGCTTACAGGTGGATGAATGATCTTAGCAGGTTTGACAGTCTCTGCCTAAATGTCTGACGAGATCAGTGTCTTATGGATAATAAGCCAAACAAATTGTCTGGTACAAACAATACTTTTACTCATTATATCCTCCAAGAAATGTTTACTGCATTCATAGTATGCACTGACATAATGCAGACTGACAAGTGCAGGTACTTTAATTTCAAAGATGCTCTCACTGCTCAAGCAGTACTGGGGTGGAGGGAGGCTGCCCTCATACTAGGGGTACAATATGAAAAAACAGCTTGCCTGGCAGCTCCAGGGATCTTCACCTCTTGTCACGTCCATGTAGGCAATCCCACGTGCTGCCATTAGTCCTGAGGCATCCTGCTGCACCTCCACAGCCAGCGCTGCCGTTTGTCACAGGCTGCTCGCGTGTCTTCAGCAAGGAAGATCCCGGTTTCTCCTTTTCCTGTGTCTTTAGGCATATGTAGCACGTCATCGAATATATTACTTTTATAGAAGTATGAGTGTTGTGTAGGGCCGGGTTCCCACCACCCATCTCCTCGGGCAGTGATGGGGCTTTCTAGAGCTAGTCAGTGAGGGATCTCCTCAAATGATCATTAAAAACTCATGGCTGTTAATAGTGCTGACTCCTAAATAAATACCATATTGGATAAAACGCAGAGACGGGGACTTATGGTACTTCTCATGATTTATGTTTTAAACATAGAAACATTTTGTAGCAAAACTAGCCTGTGGCTACCTCCAGCAAGAGCATCTGTGTTTATGTTGCCTGCCTAGCAACATGTCAGAAGGAAATTCCTTGGGGCACGAGGCAGCAGCAGCAGCAGGAAGATGCACATGGGGCAGGAGAAAGCAGACTGCAGCCCATTGTTAGCTTCTTGTGTTACAGGAGTTCAAGTATAACTACATAAAGCAGAAAGAGAAAGAAAACGCACCGTGGCAGGGCAATGTCTCCTAAAAATGCTCTGTGAGTGACGTCTGGTTTACAACTTACATAAAGATTCGGAGACTTGTTGCCAGCGATTCACTGCTGGCCGTCCATTTAGATGTTATTTTTAAGAAGCAAAAAATAGCCATTTATAATGATTGCACAGGACAGACCCCTTCTGTGACACCAGGAGTCAGTCAGTGTTGACAGCTGAACAAAGAGAAAACCAAACCTGTGCCCAGTCTGCCTTCACTTACCTGCTGGGCCACACCGGAGTGATGTTCATCAGGCCACTCTTTTTGTGAGGTTGTTGGGAAGTCATGGGAAGATCTGAAATGGGAATGGATCCCTCTGCAATTCTCACTGGACAATGCCTACTTCAGTAAACTAGAATCTTGTACTCCAATGCGTATTGTCATGACTACTGAACTTTCAGTGGCATTTGCCTTTGTATGCAGATAGTAACCAGTAGTTAATTTGACTTCCAATAACCTTTAGGAACTTTTGAGTTCAGCTTTTCTCTGTCTTTGATTGGAGCTGACTTTTCCTATAACTCCTTGGAAGCTCTGAAGCTATGAAGACAGCTGAGCGCCATCTCACATGGCACCGTCTGCAGTCTGGTGAAAGTGCTGCTGCTTCTTCTTGCAGCGTAATGAGGACAACTGCCGGTATTACCCAAGTGGATTGCTGCTAGCTGAAAAAGGCAGTAATTTATTTTTCGCAGCCAGTCAGAATTTAGCTGTCTCTCTCTTTATGCCTTTCAAACCCGTCAGTGACACCAGTAGTCACCAGTCATACTGGTAGTATTTATGTCATTTACAACGTATATAAAATCAGCGGAGCATACTGTCATATGATAAATGCTTTCTCTTAAGAAGATAAACTGCTTACGTGCTGGTATATGAGGTCTGCCACTTCTACAGTAGGTGGCTGCTGCAGCGCGAACAATGCTCCGCAGGCTGTGCTCATCTCCTAGCAAGCACTGCTAAGTGGCAAACCTGTTACCGGCTGTTATCAACTGAATTAATAACATCCCTGCTTTTTGTCTGGTCTAGCATGCGGTGTCCCCTTAGTGACAACTTGCGCTTCTTGCACCACAAAGATGATTTACATCAGATCTAACTGACCTACTGAGGTCACTACAGATAGTCTATTTTCTGTCAGTCATCATCCGTTTTCATCATTACCAGCATCAGGAGTTTCACTTGGGCCACTGATTGCACAAATTCTACTTGCTTTGTAATCTTGGACTGCAAAAGTGTAACCATCATCTTAAAATTCAGCAGCAAGGAGGGCTGGGCCAAACAGACTTTTTCTACAGCAGCGCTAGAGGGGGAAAGGACACTTGATCTCTCTTTAAATCATTGTTTTGCATGCAAATGTAGTTTCCTCTCAACCTAGTCCTCAATGGGACAAGCGGCAGGTGAGTTTGGAAGTCACCAGTCTTCTCAGCAGCTTGTGGTGGGAATAGCCCATCAGGCCACTGGTGGAAGAGCTTCCTTCCTCCTTTCTTTCTTTGCAGCTGCTTCTCAGTAGCGGAGTGTGGGAAAGAGCATGAGATATGCATGGTAACGTCAAAGTTGTTTTAAGAACTGGTTAAAGGTCCCGGAGGGTTGCTGGGGATGTGCTTGCTTTGCTGTAGCCAGGATTTCTTCTTGCTCTGAAAAGCTCTCCTTAAAGTGTATTTGGAAGGAACTTAACTCAGTGTCCAAGCACTCACAAACTCCAGTTGTTCGATGAGAAAGAAGCAGCTCTCTGTTGCCTAAAATAGACCAAAATATGTAAATGCTACCAAAAAAGAGAAGTTCTCTTCTGATTCCTGTCTTCGTTATAGTGGTGCATGGATCCTTTTCCTTGTACACAAATAAATGACAGGCAGGGGTATCCATTCCATTTTATGTTTATTATGAAAGTGATTTTAACAAAAGTCTTATTTCATGCTTCATTTTGAGCTTTTACATAGAAATCAAAGCTATTAATATACAGAGGCAAAAGGAAATGTATTTTCTTATAAAGTACATTTACAACAACTTTTTCTACTACAAATCTGACAGTATCGTTAAAATATTGGTAAAGCTTAGACCACTGTATTTTAATTTCTAAGTATCAAATTTTGTACAGTTATTCACTATCTTTGCTCTAAACTATCATGGTACATTTCATATGGCAATAGCTGTTTGTACATAATTTACATTGGTAATAAAGCTTAGAAGTCCCAGCAGCATCTACAAAGGTTTAGTTCAAAATGTCACTCTTGCCCAGCGATTTACAGGGAACACATTGGTACAGAAACCAGTATTACACTCCAGGTATTTTCCCCTGAAATGTAGTCTACCAGAAATTCCTGCTTAACAGCTGATGGACACGATCATAGTGAACTTTATGCAGGTGAAACGACCACTGACCTCAGAGGCAGTTTTGCCTAAAAAAGGCCCTGTGATCCCATCCAATATGAGGTTTGATCACTTCCACTACTACCCAGGAGGACAGAGATACCATGCCTTTCCTTGTCTTTATACTATATTTGGGCGTAATCTTTTGAATTCCCTTTTAATTCTGAGTTTTGCATTGTTTCCTAACAACGGAAGAAGAACTAGCACTAACTTTAAAATACATATTCTTTATATGTTATGAAAATGGTAAGCACTTCAGAATGACACTTCATAGTCAATTCTATGAAAATCAGCAGGTGAAATTGCCCCAGAAAACTCTTCCTGTGATGCCAGTGAGATTGCAGAAATCACAGGAGCAGTGATCTGGAAGGATGAATCTGACTACTGGCCACATCCACCCCAGTCTCCTAAAGTACCTTTTTAATCATCATGTTCAGTATCTGCTGCTGTCAATGCAAATTAACCACCTTTCTAAGGTATAAAACATAGAAAACAATATTTACACAATAATTTTAATTAAAAAAGTAAACAAAAACAAACTCTAAAAAAGATATTTTCACAAATATTAAAGTTTAATTAAGCAAAGCCACTTCTTTTTCTAGATATTGAGAAATTCAGCTAAAATTGAATTGCAATTGTTTGTATATTTTTAACTTGTTATCTCTGCTTTCTGAATACAGATGGTTTAAATTATTACATCTAAAGGTACTTCTGTACATTTTACTCTTGTATATTACATATTAATTTTATAGATTAAAAGCTTAGTGATGAAACAGAATAAATAAATGAAATAACAAACTGGAATTGTATATATTCAGATACTTAGCTAACAGTTTTTTGACATTAAGACTTTATTTCTCAGTCTGTTTCTATTCAGATGAAAAATGTTATGATAAAACATGCGACTTCTCTCTGAATCCAAGTCTCACACTGAGGAATAAGTCCATATTACCTTACAGAAATTTCCCTTCTTCCATAAATTCTTATGGGAGACAAAAGTCTTCCCTCCCCCCCCAAGTGCTTACAACAGTCTCTCATCCTAGAGCACTATTTCATTAAACTCTCAAAGTATTGAGAGTCTATAGAACTTCTCCAGTTACTGCCATTCCTGTCAATCAGTGGTTTTAAACTATTAAAAAAATGCAGCTACTTGATCTCATGACACCGGTACAAGTAACTGTGTGTCGCTCATTCCCATCATTAGAAAGCGAAAATCCAGACCCCTGAGGTGGCTGAGAAATTCGCCACTGGATTCAGTTGTTGAAGATTTCACTCCAGCTTCTTTTTTAAGAGCACTCAAAGGTATTTAGAGTCCAGACATGGGAACTGACACAGAGCAGTTAGGCTTCGCTGGCAAAGACCTGTCAGCAATTCCTGTCTGAGAATCATACCACTACTTTTGTCCTGACGTTCGTAACTTCTTATCTGTAAGATTAAAAACTAGCTTGTTTATAGACAAGAATGACCTGAGAAATTTGAATGTTGGGCATGCTTAGAGAGGGGCACAGGGTGGGGTCTGGCTTTTCTCTTTGAGTGTTTAATGTGTGTGAGCATGCTTCTTGTTCACGTGGCCTCATCCTTGTGTTCTGCTTATAGGCAGAGGACTGCAGGTGAGCTGCGCTCTTCCAAAACCAGCTGACAACTCAGAATGTGGACGCTCTGAAAGCTCTGCGATCAAGCCTGTATTTATTTAAGCTGGTCTAGAACTAAACCTAGCTTACTAGGTAAAGCTAGTTTTACGTAAGCTTACTTACTTTTAAGTAAGCTTACCCTAGTATGAAGCTGATGGGTAGGAAAGGTCAGTCTAAATCTGAAGTAGCTATAACACCCTGTGATTTAACTTTATTCTATGGGGGAGACACAATGAGGCAGTAGATTTCTTTTGAAAAGTTGGTCTTCAGGTAAAAATCTAATGCATGATGGAGGAAAGAAGGCAGGGCAAGAAAATAGGCTGAAAGAAGACTTCAGCAGCTTTAAATCCAGTTTCGGTGAGCTAGATCTTCAGGCAGAATAAATCTTGTTATTGCAGGCAAGATGCAGGTGGCAATCTAAGCACCACTGAATCCTGATGCTTCCTGTACTCAGGCACCTTGCCCACAGCAAGCACTAAGGAGCGCTTTCGCGGCAAGACCTGGGGCTTGATTAGCAACTTGCGATTGTTGCAGTCTCCTGGACTGCAGCAGGTATGCGGGCAGTGATCTGGTGGCACATGAGAGTGTTTAGGGATGATTCACCCCCACCTCACTAAAAATAAGTGCAGTATTTAAAGCGGGAGGAGAGGCTTAAAATGGTAAGTGCTACAGGTGCAGCTTTTCAGCATACAGGGCATTTGCAAATTGAAAATAAAAAGCTCAGTTTGTGACGTGGAATTGGGCAATCACAAATGGACACTGCTTTAGCCTTCCTGCAATAGCACGTAAACATGTTGTCGCACCTATCCTGCACACAACGTGTAATTCTCTAAGAACAGATACAGCGCTGTGTTTATTTCATGTTTAAAGGCAATATTTCATGTTTAGGGTAAAAGCCACAATTTTATGTACTGTGATGTATTGATTAATTTCATGAAGCTGGTTTTCTTAAAGGGGGCCATAGTTCTCCTTGTACGGTTTTTGACTCTTAAATGTGTCTAGGTCTTCTCTGTAGAAGACGACATTCCTTGTTGTTCTGTTATTGTATAGTAGCTATATGTTCTCTGACTTCTGACAATGAAGACATCCTACACTTACAATTAACAAATCAAGAGCTGAGACCATTCTATCTGATGATCACCAGTTTCTATAACTATCAATCTAGTGTGAAAGTCAAAGCATTTTTGACTTTTAGAGCTGATGTAAAAATTCTGTGCTGTTGTACAAATCAGCTGAAATCGGTTGAGACAGTCCTATATACCGCTTGTCGTTACTTACTTCATTAGATATTTGCACATCCAAGGGCATTTCTATGCAGAGCTGCAAATATTCAAACCTGACTCATTTTCTAAATATATCACATACGAAACCCCGGTATGTTCAGAAGCATTTCACTACATACTTTTGAGGGCCAAATTATTCTCTTTCTTTCACTGCTCTCAGCAATATAAAGTCTGCATTTGCTACAGAAATTTCTGAGTGCCCGGTCCAGGAGGAATTGGACAAAACCAGGGTTTTGCCTAACATGGCTGTAAGTCAGGGTAAGTTGTACCAGAGCTAAACGCAGCTAGACCCTCCCGTATTCACCTCTTGCAGCTCTACCAAGGTCCTACTAACAGTGGCCACAGCTGGGACACATCCCTCTCGTAGTCGCTGTCTGGCACTGGATTCCCCATGTAGCTAAGAACCTGGAGAATGCTGCGGTGCCGCCAGTGGCTTCTGGACTCGTAAGGTAGTTACCTTCAGCCCTGATCCAGAGAGGAAGTTTGTCCTGCTTGGCACCAGTGTCACACAGTGGTATTATGTCAAAACGTGTGGGTTGTTGTGCAAAAATTTTACCAAGGATTTTACCAAACTCACTGCACAGCATCAGGTTCCAAATTTCGCTTAATGAAGTTTGAAAGACTAAAGATTGCTGTAAGTCATTCAGCAAATGAGGAAGTTATTTTCCTCCATATCTTTCATATCTTTTCCTTTATATCTTTCAGCAGAATGGCTGCAGTCCTGACCCAGTCTAATAATTCTGAATAACCTATCGGACTGTTTGGCTGAAGCATTTTTTATAGCTATACACTTACACATAACTGATAATCTAAAAAACATTGCTATTTTTTTAAGATTGAATTTTTTTTCTACAAGTAACTCCTGTTGAGGAAAAAAGTACATGTAACTTTCTTTTTTTTTCTGTTCCAGGCATGCACTGAATCTAGGACTGATGAGATGTTCTCCTTTGAATGTCCACCTTCAGGCACCCACAATGAATATTTAATAAAAGTAGTTTCAAGATCCTCACAAAAAGTTAGGTTTAACAGCCTTCAAAAAAGGACTTCTATGGAGACGTTACATTTTGAAATGAGGGTTAATATATAAATATATATATATACTAAAGAGAAATCTCATCAAAGACCTCAGATCCATAAGTGAAAAAAATGAGGGTTTAGACCCTAATTTAAGACTGTTCTGGCACAGAAAGAAAAAAATTATGCTTTTCAACAGAGAAGCAAAGAAGGCAAGCAAAACTACAAGATGGCCAAGTAGAAAAACTCAACAGAATACTTAAGGTGTCTCTTAGAAATGGAATATTCAGCCACTTGTAGCCAACAGAAAACAACTTTGTAAATTTAAACATTACTTGTTCAAAGACAAAAAAAAAAAGACGTTAACCATAACCACCCTCAATGTATGTCTTTGAGAGCATCCAAGGGTATGCTGAACTACAGGGCAGATGTGCAAAAAAACATGCAGTGAAGCAAAACCGTATGTTGATCTTTTTCTGAAAGGACATTGGCATGATAATTAATTTCTCCATGTAATAAACTTGTAGGATCAAAAGGGAAAATGATATACAAGAAGCAGGTACTTCAGAGTAAAGAGGCTGAAATACTAACAAGGATTGCTACTCTTTCACTGAAATTAGCTCCTGTGCCAGGAAAAAGCAAGAAACACAGGATTTATCACCATCTTACCCCCCAGTGCCTGTCACTCCGTGAGGAAGGCCCGACCACGAGGCTCACGCTCTCTTGCCGACCATACAGTCGCCACGGCTGATGGGCACTGTGGCTGCAAACTCGTGACAAAAGGGAGCGCCAGGTCTCTGGGGGCTGCAGGGCCTGCCCTCCAACTCATCTGCAAAACGGCGTCCGGTTCACCCCCTCACCCCGCTCAGAGTCTGTGCCTGTGACATGGGTATGTTCCCAGTGTTTCAGAGGTGGCAGGTCCAACAAAAATCCCTCCTTGGTGAGCTCCTCTCACGAGTGATGTTCTCAGTGGTAGCTCCATTGGTCTGCATGTGAGGAGTGCCCAAGGAAGAGGCAATAGCAGACCCTTTACTGGACAGCAGCTGCATCTTAACTGATGTTATTTTTCCTGGAATAATGTATGTTGAAAGATATTGTCCCAGGGCAAACCGTCATCCAGTATTATAAAACTCCAGAAAACTTCAGTGTGGTGTTAACAGAAGTGACAAGCACTTGGAGAAGTCATTTAATCATCTAAGCAAAGTTACAAATAGATACAAGTAAATAGGATGTGTGGGAGTAAAGATTTAAGCATGAATAATATTTACAGTAACTAAAGATAACATTACTAATGTACCCACAAATACAAGTATATCTTTATATATTTATATATTGTACTTAATTAGATGCTCTATTAACAGAAAGAAAAACAAGACTACTGCTGCTGTTGTTGTTCCTTTCTCACCTATCCTATTGTAAGGCCAGGCCTTCAGATGGACCAGCTGGTGTACAGAAACCCAGAGCTAACTCTGTTTCAATGAAGCAATTGACAGTGGCAAACCTCTGAAGAAGTTCAGAAGAGGACAGATGAAAATGTTAGGACATTAGGTCATGGGAGTCAATCTCATGTAATGCATAAAACAAAATTATACATCTGGGTTTTTTTTTTTCTTTCTTTCTTCTTTTTCCCTTTTGATTTCTACTTGGACAAAGGTTCCACTAAGCCACAAATGTGAAATAACAAAATTTAGATTGTTTTGTTTTCTTCTAAAGATTCAAATATAAACTTCAAGTGCAATTCAAAATCCAAATATTATTTATACTACATACTTCTTTCTACAACAGAACTTATCCGAAGGTAGTTCAGTCAGATTCGAATAGATTCTTTCTTTGCTTTCATGAAAGTTATTTTTGATGAAAAATAAAAAGCCAGAAAGAATACTTTCTACATAATGTAATTTAAAATGGAAAGTGAAGATACACTAGTGCAGACACAAATCTGGATCTTCAACTAGATGCATTCAGGGATGCACACATTTCTTTGTAGTAAAAATCCCACTCAGAACATTAGCTTTTAGCGATTATAAAACATTATAGGTATTCTTCAATATACAATTGAAAATAAAGACTGCAAAAAAGAGCCTTCAAATTAGCAAATGTTTCTACTATGGATGAAAGACAATATTTGACAGGAATGCAAAGTAACCCAAAACTGAGTACCACTAGACTATTTGTATGGTCGTAGAAATCTGGAAACTTTTGATCGCAGTAGCTTTATAAATGATCTTGGAAACATCTCTTTTGACTCCTGTGCTGTGTACTTGAAATAGTTTTGTGGGTGTGCCAGTACATCAAAGAGAGCTTTAATCAGTTTCTTGTCCTATGGGAGACAACATAGATATTAGATAAAAATAGTGTTTGGATTTAGTGCCTGCACAGCTTTCAAAATTAATGAACAACAACCAGTTGTTGTTTTTTTTCACAAAACTTGATTCTGGGTAAAGCAGTGTGAGGAAACTACTCCATACTGCTGTAGAGTTTTATATGGATGAATCTTTCTGCTGTGCCTGATGTATTTTTGCAATTAGCGTTCTTGGCAGGTCCCGAGCTGAGAGGGTAGCAGCTGGGTTAACCACAAACTGTCTGCAAGGGCTAGGCATTAGGATTGCAAACTGCCTCTGGCTGCCCTTCCAGCCTGTTTCACGCTGCTGTCCAGGGCCTTCTCTCCACGAACAAGAGAGAACACTGCTCTTTGGTGACGCTGAGCTCTTCAATGACCTTCTGCTGTACCTTGGTACAGTCTTGATTCAGAGCCTCAGCTGAGCCTGTGCCTGGCCATATACACTGGAGCTAAGACTGGAGCAACCTCAAAGCTCTAGAGAGAGAATACCGGCAGGTCTGGGGAGGAATGGCCAGGGGAGTTCCTGTCCTTCCAAGCCGTACATTTACACGGCTGAATTTTGCCTTTTCTCAGTTTTAGTTAGTTAGTTGTTACAGGTGGCAGCCCAGCAGCCTTCCTCCACAATTCTCTCCATTGTTTTATGTGCCTTTGGAAAACCATTTCATGGACAGCTTGCAACATTATGTTATGGTTATGTCTTGCTGAGGCAGGACCGTGATGTAGGTAAACACATTTTTTTAATGCACAGGAAATTCTAACTTAATGACTCATTTAAACATGTGCCAGACTGAGGCTGAAGAAGGCTCTTCAAACAATAGGTTCTTTGTTCTTGGCAGACTAATTTCTCTAACATAGAATCATGTTAGCATACATTTCCTTTAGTTCCTGATTCAGCAAGGGATGCACACACGTGCTCAGCCCAGCTGAGCTACTGATTTTGTGCTGCTCCGAATACCAACATAAACCTCAGAAGACAGAGAATTTAATTTGGGGCCATACTTGAGGTTTAAATATTATTGACCCTATCAGGGTAAAGAGAACTATCTTGGGAAAATATTTAGGAAAAGGAATTCTTGGTTAGCCTCATATAAAGAAGAATTTTCTTACCTTCAGAATTTCTTGATGATTTTCTGATGCATATAATCGTCCATCTCGAACAATGTCTTCTATTAGTTGTTGGTAATCCTCTGAAAAATAAAGACCGGTTGAGTGGCTATGACATCCTTTGGGAGGATAACAGCCAGACATTAGCTACACCTCCTCTTCAAGACAGAGCTGAGAAATTTAGTATCCAGTTAATTATTCAGTGTCACTCAAGCTGCTGTAGTCTAATTAATCACATTAAAATTCTGTACTGCTTTAGAACAGTAATTTTGAATTATCCTTATAAATACTAACATCCCCAGAAAACTACTCCCTCCAGATAATAATGTTTATTATCTTCATTCTAGAGATTAAGAAATGGGGCCAAGGATATGAAATAACTGTCAAAGGTTATACATGAAGTCAGCAGCACAGTCAGGAACACAGCCTCGCTTTCTGCCCTGAGAACAGCTCTCATTTTGATTCCTGAATGACTGGCTTAATACACATTTTGTCATCATTCACAAACTTGCACTCGTATTTGGAAGAGAGATGGACTGTCAGCTGCCAAAGGTATCACAGAAAAGTCTTAGTTTTGTTAAAATAGAAATAATCCCAAAGTCCAAAATACACAGTTTAATACATAATTTACATGACAAGCCAGACTGTTTTAAAATGTGGATTTATGAAAGTGGTTACTGAAAGGATATTTCTTCTTGCATCATTGTTTTTCTCTGTCAGACTTGTGATTTTATTAATTTGTATTTTTCAAAATTTTGTGGGTTACCAGTATGACTTGGTGAAGGGGCTTCCTAAAATGCACAACAATTAATGGCATTCTCATTATGCATAAGACAAATGACAATTAAAAGGAGTCTCATTGAATTCAGTGGGGTAAGGATTAAGTTTAAGGTGCTGTCCATCCTTCAAGTATTAGAAAAAGTAATAAAACTAAAATCAGGTATTATTTCAAAGTCTTTGCAACTGGTTTTAAAGTAATTCACTGGACTAAAAACAAGATATATCAAGTTTTTCCTCATTCTTCTCTCCCTGTCATCAGCATAAGAGAGGTTCTAAAGGACAATTTTCTGTAATTCAGATATAACACAAAGATGGAAAACAATCCCGTTCTCACCATCGTAAGTCACATAGGGGACCTGAAATCCTTTGCCACTGTTTCCTTCATTTGACTTGAACTGGATCCAGAGCTTCCTCGATCTTGAGGTAAATGCAATAGGTCTCTCGTAGGTCTGACATGTTTCATACGTAGTAATTGAAGTAGGAGAAGCTAGAAAGAAGGTTAAATAAATAAATAAATGTTCTTTATAAAATACCATTTGCTCCCATCCTGATCTAGAGGTCAGAAATGTCAAACTGACAAGACACTTCTCAGCAGACGCATTCCTGAGAGCAGAAGCTTTTTGTGGTAGCAGGGATGTAGTCTTTATCTGTCTATAAGGAGAAGGAAGTTTCTCCACAAAGGCAGCAGGAATCTCTCTGTCCCACAGCAACAAGCTTAAGCAGACAGTGAGGTGCCACAGATAATTTTTGACATTTATAAAACTACTTATTTTGTGTACTACTCTAGCATTGAATTCCAGGGTTCCCATATGCTGGGCCCAGATAGGTAAGAACAAGGCAGCTGCACCCCGGGCAGATGCGGTAACCAGCTCCTACCACAGCCAGTTCGGGGAGTTTGTCAGAGAGCAATAACCCGCTTGTCAGAATCTAATTGCCCGGTGTAGGGATTCGGACCGAAAGACCACTGCCTACCGAGGAGTTTGTGACGCAGCAAGCAGTTAAGCTGGGTATGGCCAGGCCTGCGCCGTGCATGTTGTGCTGCACAAACCCCACGGCTGCAGGATAACCTCAGCCGGCTCATCCTAATGAGAGCAACTTGCAGGCAGCTCCCACCTGGTGCCGGTGATAATGCTACTGCTTGGCCTTGCCTTTATCTAAAAGTGCAGCAAGAAGTGCTCGTGAGAACACTGTTTCTGTTTGACAGTAGAAATGATAAATAGACTTGCTTCCTTGTGAGAAAATCCTATCATAACTCAAATGAATGCAATAGCAAAATCTCTTCTAGGGACAGGGTCGGCTCAGCATGCTGCATTGTGGATCAGAGGCCCGTTCGATGCTACACTGCCTATTGTTCCCAACATCTAAAGGGATGTAAGATTATCTGTACTATTCTCTTCTTATAATGATAGCTCTTATAAATAGCACTTTAAATGATACCTTACAGAGTTTCAGTGCCTTTCTCACTGGGATCACAATGGACCAGCACATCCCAGTGCAAGGCACCTGGCTGTAAGTTGGAAAAGAAAATGCCATTTATCTATACTGAAACAGACCTAACTGCTGGGAACCAGAAAGACCCCCATTTGCCCCTAACATAACTAACAGATGGAGGGTGCAGGATGTCTTCAAATCATTACGAATGTATCACGAGGCTCCTCTAAGTTGAAATTAATTTCAAACAAAAGGAAAAAATAGCTTCTTGTCTAGTTCAAAAAACCCACTCCATAGCCACAGGATAATTACGGAAAATAGCAAGTGTAACCTAAAAATCTGAACTTGCTAGGGTTGATTCAACTTTCACCAGTGTTAGCAAAAAGAAACCTTTTGAATTGAATGGGATTTTGATTCTTGAAGTGCAAAAAAGTGGATCTAACTGTAACTCTGGAACTGCCATCAGTTTTTCCACAGCACTGTTAGCAGCTGACTGTAGGTGAACTATGATAAATATTTGTGAGATCTACTCTTATGATGCCAAACATACAGTGATCACAAAGCGAAACTCGCAAAAACTGCCCTCCTTTTCCAGTGCTGCTGTTGGTTTGGTACTGTTATTGGTACTGAAGTGGAAGTCAGACTTTTCCCTGATGTGCCTGGCTTTACTCACTGTTGGAACCACAGTTTGGGATTAGAAGGACAACTGATTTGTTTTGCTACAGCAAGTGCTTTGCTTTTAGAAAACTGATCTGGATGGATATAATTTTCTTCCATCTACAGTGAGCAGGTTTCTTCTTCTAATATATAGAGATGTCAAAACAAGCCCTCAGGGATAAAAAATTGTGAAAAGTGTTTTAGCAAATAAAATACACTGTTTTAGCAAGTAAAATACGCTGCTTTAAACAAAGCTGCATGTAAACAATTGCCTTTCAGGCTCAGTGCTTCTTGGAGATTTAGCAACAGATCACCAGAAGCTGGATGCCTATGCAGGACTGAAGGAGGAGTGCACCTCATTGGCGTCTTAACTTCAGAAGCTGCTGAATTAACTTCATTGTCAAAGACACAACACACCCCCCACTCCACAGAAAACTGACAAAACTTTGGATTTCTTGATGGTGTCAGGTGTCACTGCACAGATTTGGCAATAACTGCAGCATACTTTTATTTACAAAGGATAAGTGAGAGCACAATTTGTACAGGTGACAGAGGACAGCTCTCCCAAAATAACTTCGCACAGCTTTGTTCAGTTCTAGAGTGGCAGTGATTTCTCCCACATAATAATTGGGCCAGACAGAAGCCCATTAACTGCTTTGTGATTCAGCCAAGACACCTGAATAATTAATATTGCTCTGTTAATTGTTATTGGTACAGTGTTCTGTTTTAACTTGCTGTGCCAGGTCACTCAACAATCCTTTTAGAAACACCGGGCAGATGAAGACAGTCATCCCTTCAATATGAACTTTCCACTCAGTCAGTTTGAAATAAAAATTTGTATAACCCACCTCTAGCAACTTACCACTTTTTCTCATTACTAAAACGTCACCACATTCATCTTCAATTGGGAGAAATATCTCAGGTACTACGATAAGTATTCTCCTCTTTGGGGGTGGATTTATATTCCAAATGCATTCAACATTAGCTGGGTAGTCTCCAGGATAGTTGGGCGATTCAATGTAGCCCGTATAATCCCCAAGTTCTCCTCCACAGTGCTGGTCTGTGGAGAAACACAAATTAGCAGTTGTATTAGCCGATTAGCTAATTTGAGGCGTTTTTCTAGATCTGTCAAGAGCAAGTCTAAACTCCTCCTTGTGGCTTTAGAAATGCATACATTCTCCAGCTGCCTCTGTATAGCATGGCAAGCCTTTAAAGGAACACTTGATCTGCAGGGCTGCTCCAGTGATTCGCAAAACCTTAATGCCCGGTGTATAGACCAATTAAACACTGCATTGAGGCTGCTTTAACACTTGATTAAGAAACGAACACAGGTAAGTAAACATGGTCCCGTGGTGGAGGTACTCACACAGTGGTTACCACTGAGACCATGCTGACTTGCAGGAGGTATTTTCGTTTAACTTCACTTGGTTTTAAACCAGATTTAGATGAAAGAGTGTGAAGACCCTAATAGCCAGCCTTTTCTTATCTTAGATTGAACCAGTTAATAAAGAATCTCCATTGATGGATCAGTTTTACTTTCTGAGTTTTCAAAACTCCTACTGAAATTGCCACAGGAGCCTGATTCAGTACGTTACTTAAGCCTGATCTCTCCAGCCCTACTCACCCACACAAAACTAGACATATGTTTAAATATTTTGCTTAATCCAAACCTCAAAGATTATGCAAGGTCAGAAATTGGTTTGCAAACAAGGAGTGTCTAAGACAGAAAAGTGACAGGGATGCTTTTTTTTAATAGGAAAATCATCAAACTTCTTCAAATTCCTTACAAATATCTAATGTACTCAAAGTACATTTGAAATGATGAAGGGCTTCAAAGACACATGGCACATAATCAGAATAAAAACTTAAACAGACTTGCACATGAATAGTTAGTTTAGATGACATTACCTAATTATTTTAGAGATGTTCTCTTAAATTAGCATGGCAGAGATGAAAAGAATTGATTGCCTAAAAGAATCAGTCATTCACAAAAGACCAAATAAAATTGCACTGGAATCCTTGTGGATATTTAAAATGGTAATTGAAGACAGGAGGCCGAGTACTGCAAAAAAAAACCTTTGAGAAGATTTCACTGTCATTACCTGGCAATTGCAGTATGTATGACCATATCTCCAAGTATTTTATAATTATTACAAAATGGCACTTACTCTGATAGAAGATACCGTGCTCTGCAGCAACACAGAGAAATATGCATCACTGCAAGACATCTTACAGGATCTGGGAAACCGAAAGCTTTGTAGTTTTAACTTGTAGCTGGCACTCTGCCATAATTTGGCATTAAAGTGAAAACATTCATATGCATCAAGTTGTACTTTTCCAGGTTTTTTTCTTATCATTTTCCCAATTTTTGCTATTCCCTCTGGCAGTAGATATACGCTAACTAGGAAATACAGAATTGAAGTTCAGATCCAAAGATACGCCTCATCTCACAACTAATATAAATGCAACTTACTTTTGCAGTGCGTAACATTAGTAGAGCCATCAAAATCTGTACTTGTGTTCCCAGGGCAGGTAATGCAGTAGTTTTGACCAAACTCCGGCTGGTATGTTCCCACAGGGCATCGGATACATCTGTGTGTTGTGGAGTTGTAGTAGTGTCCAGGAGAACAATGAACTGTAAGGTATGAGGTGTATTATTTTCAGAAAGCAGCAATCTTCAGTGCAGAGAGCACTTTCCACTACCCTGGGTAGACCTCATGATTCCCATTCTGCAATATACTTATTAGGCCATAAAAGGCAAAAAAGACACCAGCTCCCTGTATTTTCCATAACAAAGGACCTTCTAACTAGAATTATGTTCCAAAGACTAGAGCTAACCCCTTACGAACTTGTAACACATGGTACATATGTCTCTCACTGTATTTAATACAGTGGTTTCCAATGAGTTTGTAATAAATGGAAGCTGATACATATTTGCCTCAACAATAAAACTGCCTTTCACAATAGCAGGAGAGAGGTTTCCATCAGTGTCTGTTTGACAGGGCCAGCACGTCATTCTGGTAACTAAACCAAAATGCATTTGGGCAGATTCCTTCTTCAGCATTTGCACTGGAAGTTGACAACATGGAACAGGCAACATACTGCACGCTTAGTTTCTGCCTAGCCCATTAATAATCAATCCTTACCTTCACAGAATTTCTGTAGTGTTTAGTCTTTCTAATTTGGTCAGTAAAAATATACAGGACATGAAGGCTAAAGCATCGTCTAATGCAAGTTTGTCTTATTTCTTGCCATGCAGGAGGGCTGATTCACTTACCAGTTGCAGCGCTGACTCTGTACCTGCCTGTGATAAATTCCAAAAGAACCCCATAAAGCCTGTTCAGTCTCCACAACCTTGGGAGATCATTACTCGTTCACAGATTTCCTGACCATTTAATTTAACCCCACGCCGTGTTTCTACATGCAGCGAGTATGTTTTTTCTGGTGCCTTTCAAAGCCCCTTGGCACTGCAGATTACAAACAAAAGGGCAAGCAGCAGGAATTGTTAAAAGATTTTAAATTCACCTTTGGTTTCGCAGTCTTGAAAGGAAACAGCACCTTCATACTTGGTCACGAGCCCCCCGCCACATGGAAAGCAGAGGGTCCTTCCTGGTTCTGGCTGGTATGTACCAAGAGGACAGACTCTACAAGGTTTAAAACCATCTGAAGAATAGTGCCCAGGAGAACACTGCCCTAGAAATTGAAAATGAGCATCTCTATTAGCAAGCCGACTTTTCTGGACAAAGTATAAAACTCACTGGTAGTTAGCAATGCTTCCTTGAACTTAAACACGTGACATCAAGACAGCTGCAGATCAAATTCCAATCTTACCTGCTGATTTTGTGTTGTTCCTGTAACTGCTTCCTAAAAACAGCACCAGTAAATGCAACTAAGTTCTTAATAAGATCTTTGCTACTTATGTTTCTGGTTTGGTTTTTTTTTTGGGTTTTTTTTGTGTTTTTTTAGCAAGGGTTGTATTAAGATGTTGTTAGAATACTTTGTACTTCCACCAAGCCTTTCATCTGAGAATTTCAAAGCACTTTGTAGGAAAAAATAAGACTTTACACCATATCTGTGAAGCAAGTAATTTGTTTTTTACATCTCCATTTTATAGATACGGAAGTAGTAGATCATGGGATTCACCAGACTGGATGGGACCAGTCCAGCACCCCGTCTATGAGAGTAGCCGATGCCAGCAGCTTTCCAGGTAGCTGTGAAACTAACACTCGTCAGAAGCTTTTCTGCCAGAAAGTGGTGATTTGTATAAACCAAAGCACTTTGTGAATGAGTCTACTGACAGATACGAGGTAGTTTCAAAACTTGCTCTCCAGCCATTTTCTGACAGGTGTTTGTTTGGCTTGGTTCTTGCTAGCTTGAGTATGTTACTCCTTGACAACCTACCTGAGAATCAGGATGTCAAGTTTTTCAAGATTATGGCATTAATGCGTATCTTCACACCATTCCATCCTGGGAGACCAGTGCTTTGAAATGTTAGTTGTTCCCTGAGCTTGCCTAATCCCAATATTTTGTAATTTAGCTTCCCTGAGAAATGAACAGCAGGCAGAAACAACTGGCTTGAAAACCTGAAAGTTTTGGGAGCTCTAGGTGGGGTTGAGGTCTCTTAAGAACCCTGATACTTGCTGCAAAATGTTGGGAGCATCCAGTATCTTCTTGGATACATGGCACTTAGGATGAATTAGAGCTCCTGAGTGAAAGCAAAGTTCAAGGTCTGTCCCCACAAAAGTCAAACTCCGACAGACACCTCCTGTCAGACGAGGATCTCTGGGATTTAGTTGTGCTTCCATCCCAGATGGCTGGAATATGACTGTACAACAAGCTGGCTGTTGTGACACAGACCTCTGAGAAATATTATGATATTACTGATTTGAAGAAAATTCTGCTATTGTTTTTGTAGCAAAACTCCTCCATCTGGTCTGGTCCAGCTGGTCACTGGACTTGAACATGAAGGTAGTTGATGAGGAGTGGATTTGCATCTGGATTGTAGCGTGAAAATTAAGCACTCGTGAAACGTGGCTTACAGACATCCTTTAAAAGCAGTGGTACAGCTGGGTTTTAATACTGCTAAATACCTGATGCTTTCAGCACGAACGTGTCTCAGTCCTCACCTGTATATAGGAATGAGCTAACTTGCTCCCTTCTTGCCTTCTGTATTGAAATTGCCAACAAAATAGATGTGAGGCGATTTCCCTGAGAAATGCCCCAAAAGACTAGGTTTTCTAATTGTGTTTTGGCCTTGTACCTACATGGATCGCACGTACATGAAGTGTCGCGGCATGTTCTTCACTTGCGGCTACAACACAGAGTCCTACACAATAGGCACTTCAAATCTCTTCCATGCTTGCGGTATGGGCCTCACCTGTAGGGTGAGCTTATCTGCTACCACACAGGCTTTACTGCTCCAGAAGATATGATGCAAAAATACTATTGATTACGGGTGGTGAGTACGTTTCTGACAAAATCTGTGTTCATCAAAATACACTGTTTCATCACATACGCTGAGACATTTTATGGAGACATACTGATTTTGATAAAATCTTTGTCAGGAGGTTTATGAAGTCCAAAGCATATTCTCTCATGCCACTTTCAGAGAAAAACAAAAGGGAAGAGCTGAGCAGAAAATCAGACTGTTGTGATCTGACAACAAACATTTTGAGACAGATCCACTCTGCAAAAAAAATCAGAAGGGTTTCTTCTAGTTGTTTTGTAGAACAATAATTCAAATGCAAGCCTTGAAACAAAACAATTAAACAGCCTTTTTCCTCTAGCCGTTGTGCTGCTTTGGTCAGCTTCATAAACTCAGATTTTATTTTGATAATCTATTCACATCAGATTTTGGATAAATACAAATCAACATAACAAAGATGCACAGGCATTTCGAGAATTTTCCTCCGATAGTTCCTTCATACAGTAAACATAGGTTTGGACTGGAGAAACTAGAGTTATTTTTTATTCAGTGGATGGGGAAAAAGCGGCAGTTTCTCAAGTGACATTCCTCGTGTGTTCGCTCTAGAGATCCTTGAAGAAAGCATTAATGTAAATTATGTGGATGAGTTTTAAAGTTCGAACTTGTGTAGCACATAGGACAGATTTCTTTCAAAGTCAAATAATGTATCTGCTATAAACTAGATTTTGCTCATCTGTAATGAAATAAGGTAAAGAAAATAACAGTTGTGTCTTAAAACCTTATCTTGATCAAGTTACAGTAGAAGCGCAGCTCTCTTCTGAAACCATGTATTATCATCATTATAATCTAATTTATGTATCGTGAAGCTGAGTCAGAGATGCTACATCACTTGCCAAAAGCTACAGTGAATTCAAGCAGCGTTGAAACTTGCAGTCGTTAGCTCTGAGTCCGGGTTACAGATCCCTGCAGCAAAACTATCCCAAAATTATGACTGCAGCTGATTAGACCAGGTAAACTGCGTCTCATGCAAAACATTAAATCAGCGAGTTCATTAGACTCACCAGTACCAGTCCAAAGCAATCCATCCCTTTGGCTCACAATATACCTGATGAGTCCTTACAAGTCGAGGTATGTCCAGATCCCATACCTGACTTGAAGCAAAGTGCTCTGCTCAGCTTGCTCATTTCCATACCATAACTGACATTGCTGTAGCTGGTCCTGTCTTCTTGTCGGCAATATCAGTGGATGGAACAAGCCAAAACATATTGTGTATTGCTTGTAAGTGCACAGAGCTTTCTTCTGTTACCTTTACAAGACAGAAGTGTGGAAGGCTCTCCGCTCTTTTAGCCTCCATGCCTCACAGGCTGTGTGGCAACACTTAATGCTTTTATAATCAAATTAAACTTGCCTCCACATTCTGACACATTCCGGGCGCCTGCTACTCCCTGTCCATCGTTACTGGGGCAAGGCTCACAGGTAAGTTGACCTTCTGTGTCTTGGTATGTTCCTGGTGAGCAAGGAACGCACTGATTATGTTCTCCACTATAAAAGGTGCCCGTGCTGCAGGTAACTGAGAAAAGAAAAGGGGAATCTACATAAGAACTTTCATTTTGATCACATTATTTGCCTTTATATCAAACATTTAGCGAAGATGGATCTCTTTGGCCCCAGTAGGATAGTGGAATATGTTTTGCATATGTTAGTCCAGGATCCTCACCTAATGTAAACAGGCCCATCTCCACTGCGATCTAGGTCCATTTACATCAGGGCAAGGTCCTTCTTCTATTGTTTAAGTCTATTTAAATGGCATTTATATTGCACTGCAGTGTTTATCAGACATATGTTGTTAATAAAGCTGATGCAGTCTTAAAACAGTATATTGCAGTTTAATTAAAATGGTGGTGCATAACATATGGGAAGCGATGTGAATTTTTAGTTTACACCAGGTGCATTTACATGTTGGTGTTATGGCAGATGACTACAAAAAATCGGTCTCCTGAGATCGGTTCTAGAGATTTCTCTGAGGGCAATGTATCCCATGTAATATTTTATCTCTCTTGACATTCAAATACCCCAACTGGAAAGCACTTTAAAGACAGATATGAATACACAAGCTTTTCTTGCTGCAACAGGGCACAGAACTGCATTAAACATTTTTTTCTGCTGGATATAGGTAGTTAAAATGTATGGGTTTCTAGACTCTAACAGCAACAGTCTTTCAATACAGTTTCTAAAACAGCCTCTGAATCAGCTCATTAGAGGCACCTATTAGATCTGCACGTAACTATTTCTTTTGCTTGTAAATCACTTGGTGTCTAAAAGAAGCTGGGAAAATAGGTATGCTGATTTTGAAAAGACGACTCTAAGTGATTAGAAAGCTTGCAGTGCTGAGAACTGCCATTAATAGGTTTGTGCTAGCACCTTGCCCCCAGTAAAGCACTAGAGCCTGACAACCTGGGAAAAGGCTTAAAGAAATTAGGTATTTTACATAAAGTTGAAATAGATTTCCATAGATTCATTATTTCTTGCTCTTCTTGAGTGTTAAATATAAATACATCCATGGGTCACGGATTATTCATGAGTGAGAGAGGTGATATAAAACTAAGTACACAGCATCTAGGCAAACACCATTTTATTGTCTGACAGAATTGTAATTATGTTTTCATAAGATGCTGGGAGCAATGGGGAACTAACTGCCAGCATTGCCTTGTGGCAGGCCTTGATACATACCAGCTGACAGCATGGGAATGTATGCATTTATACGCTCCTTTTGTTTTCCTGCAATCATTTCATGAACTCCCTTCAAAGTCGTATGAAGCGTCAGTGGTCCATGCACATATGCTGAGGAGATCTAAATCATCTGTTATCTCATAGATTTCCTGCCTGTCTCACAAGGGACAAGTTAATTTTATCGCAGAATCATAGAATCATTAAGGTTGGAAAAGACCTCTAAGAACATCAAGTCCAACCGTCAACCCAACACCACCATGCCTGCTAAACCGTGTCCCGAAGTAACACATCCACACGTTTTTTGAACACCTCAGGGATGGTGACGCCATCACCTCCCTGGGCAGCCTGTTCCAATGCCTGACCACTCCTTCAGTAAAGAAATTTTTCCTCATATCCAATCTAAACCTCCCCTGGCACAACTTGAGGCCATTTTGGATGTTGTGTTTTTGGGGATATGGCTGAATAATGTTGTTGGGACTTACCGCATTTTCCATCCTGCAGCACTTGCCCTGTACTGCAAGCTTCATGCCCTTCAGTAGCTTTAGCTGGCTTCTGAGCCACTTCATATTCTGTCCCAGAAAACTGAATGTAAAATTGCTGTTTATTAATAGATTTCCTCAATGATTTGATTGCAGTTTGCAGCTTCTGCTCCATCCTTTTCCGAACACAGTCAATGTTACAGGTGTCTAGATGGGAAATGATAACAAAACTAGAAGCAATTGAGATTCATGTTTAAAAAGAGGTGCTTAACAAAAAGCTTAGCCTGCATCGCACTACGACACCTCTGTTTGCTTCACTGTCTTCTCCACATAAATTGTAGAAGCAGATCACTGTATTTAAAATCAGGCCTTCTAAAGGGACAAGATAGTACGCTGATGTCCATCAAAGAGTTTCATGGCCTGTAAGTGCACACTGAGTGCTGATATCTCTAGCTTTAAGCAATCTGGTTGTACTGAGTGCACACGGAGAGGGCTGCAGAAAGCATCAATCCCACTGCGTTGTACTTCCACATAGGTGTTCAGTCTGACACCACTAATGTTTCTGAATTTCCTCTGCCTGTGCTTTGCTCAGTTGATTAGGAATTCTTCCCACTTCCCTGATCAACATACCTGTGTGACACAAAGGTAGGTGCTTTCTGGCACGATTACTGTTTGAATTACTTGGCTAGTAAGGTACCCCTCAAGGTTAAGAAACCTGCTTTTAAGGACTGACTTATTTATAGAATTCAGCTCACATTTTCTTTGGCTGGATTTTATATCCATCTCATGAATAACTTCAAGCAATACTTCTTCTTCCTGAAGTTTGTTATGAAAACATGAATTTTCCAAATGTGCGATAAAAATGTTTGATTCTCAGACTGAAGTTTCAGCAACTTACATTTTGGAGGATATTGTTATTGTCGTTGTTCCAGAACTTCTACCTAATCCTTATCTTCTCTGTGCATCAATTAGCACTTCTGCTGTTTAAAGAAATCAGACTAAATTAAAGTACATGACTTAACTCGAGGCTTTGAAGGAATTTTGCTGCAGGTTCAATCTTTGTTCCTTTGGATTAATTTCATACCCAATTCCTTTCAACTACATCTCTGAATCTTTGAGTTTGGAAAGGCTTTTGGATGAGGATTGTGCTAAAAGGTTTGCATGGCAGCATAATGAAATAGCATCAAAGAGATTCTAACAACACACCGAAGATGTGAATTCTGATTTCTCTCCACAAACAGATCTTTCACAAACCTGAGACTTCTTCTGACTTCATCTCCACTTCAAACTCTGCGGTGATATGGGACACTTCTTTTGATGGTGACTTGCGGCCTCGGCGCTTTTTCTTGGAGGAATCGCACTTGAGATTCACGAAGGTCACGTGGCAGTTGTCTGTACAAGGGAATTGACCTCCTTTGCATAAGAGAAGCAACATAGAAAAGAAATCAAGTAGCAAAGCAGCAAGTGCCAGGCTAATAAGCAATATCTCAGCTGGGTTATCAGGAATGCAGTGACAGGCTTCGTAACACTTCACATGTGTTGCTAGACACCTCCTTCTCTGCGCAATTTTGGGTTGGCTCATTTTGCTAGTGAATGCAGGGGGCAAAAATGCAGTGTGGTGATGCTCAGCTGCATAGTGGTATCTCTAATGCCTATAATTTCCTGTCTCTTTTCTGCATAAGGGTTAGAAAGCTCTTTACAGAAATTAGTTAAGATCAGCAATCCTTTATACAGTCATTTGATGGTTAAAAAAGCAAGAGAGTCAATTTTCGTAAATTCATGTGAGCGTGGGCCTCTACAAACCACTAGCTTGTATTCCATCTCTTTCAGCAATGACAGTCACCGGGTATCCAAGGTTTTAAAAGTCTTTGATTGGGTGGTTATGAAAATATATTGGAAGGCTTTATCTGAGGGGAAATCATAGGATTTTTGAGGTTGGAAAAGACCTTTAACTTCATCAAGTCCAGCTGTTAACCTAACACCACCAATTTCACCACTAAACCATGTCCTTAAGCACCACACCTACACATCTTTTAAATATCTCCAGCGATGGTGCCTCACCCACTTCCCTGGGCAGCCTGTTCCAATGCTTGATAACCATTTTGGTGAAGAAATTTTTCCTAATATACACTCTAACCCTCCCCTGGCACAACCTGAGGCTGTTTCCTCTCATCCTGTCACAAGCCAGAGGAACTACATGTCCTCATCAATTATGTATAACCACTGACGAGAAAGGGCACCATCCATTGGGACACAAACACCTAAGTATCCTCTCCCTATATAAAGAAATCTGTATGAAAAATATCCTTTTTGTGATAGGTGATGAACCTTCCAGGTCAGGGAGAAATTTCTAGCACTCCAGCCACCAGAAGCGTTTCATTCCAAGTGTGTGGTTGTATGATATAATCTTACAGTTAGACCCAGAAGTTCAGGTGACGTAACAAACACAAAGCAAAGTAAGCAAAGGTCAAGGAAAAGCACCCAAGAAACACACTCCCGTGGTGACCGTATGGACCAAAAAAATCAACTTCTATGACTTTAAAAATGAAATTGATAATCACATCTTACTAAAAGAAGACAATACATAAGGACAACGTAAGCATCTTGACAGCTGAGACTTGTTTTAAGCCAATACTTGGAAAATTAGGGAGATAAAAGTCTAGACTGCAGGGTTAAGAGAAAATATGAATTTAAAATTCAAAAATTAAATCTTTAAACCATTAGCATTTTTTCAGGACAGCTATTTTTACACTTCTCTCTTCAGGGCTCATATATGACTCCTCACTCACTAGCAACAGTGGTGGTAAGACAGACTCACAACAGAGAATGTATCACCAGCAGACATTTGCTGTAAGCTGCTAAGTTGCCTTAAGCAACAATATGAGCTCTTGCAATTACACCTATACTGTGTATTAAAATCTGGAAAATATTGAGTTAATATGAAATTTAGATGAACTCCAAATATTTCAAGCTGTGGAAATGCACAACAATAACACCCAAACACTCTTTAATTGTCCCTGTCATGATATCAAGGGGATGGAGGACAAGAAATAAATGTCATGAAGATGTTACACACATACCTCATTTAAAATCTCTTTGTTCAGCTTTAAAACTTATGTCCAAAACTAATAATAATAAAACCCCATACCTAGTCATACTGACTTTTAAAAACATTAAATTACTTTGATTCAGCCTGACACAAAGTGTTTTTTTGTTTCAGATTTTTGGTAATTATGTCTAAACCAGCTAAATATCTTTTCTAACATCATAACTACTCACTCCGACATAACAAAAGATCTAAGGCTGTGTAACATCAGATCTTGATTATAACTTTCCTGCTTAGGGGCTGTCTTTGCTACTGCAATGGCATACTAATCCAGCATAAAGGAAATAAACAATAGCTTTTGTTTTCTTTTATAAATGTCATTTGGGAAAACTAAACCAAACCAAACTGACACTGTTTCATGTAACTTTGCATTGGTCATAGCTTTTTGTCTCAGGGTATTTCTGCCATTAATAATATCAGAAAAAGGATCAGCTTAATGCCAACCTCATACAGTTTTGAACAAAGATTTTTTCAAAGCAACTGGTGACATTTCAGCACTGTCCGATCCAAATCCAAGGAACTGCTAAGCTAGAGTGTGAACCTTGGTCTGAACTTAAATTTATTTTCTGTCTGCAGTGTGAAAACAAAATACACAAACCAGCAAGCAAACAAACAAAACATTAGAGCCACATACCTAAACCAGCTTGCTTCCCAGAATCTTTCATTTTTTCTTTGCTGCGAGGCCGTAAATGGCACTTTGCATCTTTGATTTTAAAACGAGCTTTCTGTTTGATTGGAGGGGCTAATGAATCTGTTGATGTAAAGTAAAAAAGCTATCATTTGGGATGCAGATGAAATGAAGTCTGAAACTTATTTTTAAAAACCGACTTGAAAGTCTTCATGCAACGTAGAAAAGAGACAGCCCAAGAGTTATAGACCGTGTACGAGAGGATCCATTTCCGTAAGTTCATGTTTTCGCGTAAGCACTTACTCTTGAGCCCACAAAGATGAATGAATTTGCTAGTATCACACACACTGCACATGCGCTTCCCCTCCAGCAGGCCTGCACATCTTGGAATTTGGGTGAATTTGTCTCTTACTATGAAAAAGGTCGATTCCTACCTGACTCTTTGTCTGTGACTTCCCATGTTAGTTGGCTGTAGTTCTGCTCTTGCTAACGCCAACCAGGACTATGATTAACTTAGTGGAGCTACACTGTTGGCACTTGAAAACCGTCCAAAGGAAACACCTTTATTTGACTGTGGTCTATGGCTTGTAAGCTTTATTCTTCAGCTTTAAACCCAAGTGAGTTACATCTCGTGACTTTAAAGGCTGTTATACAGCCATGCACTGCTTAGAAAAAATAGCTGCTGGCTGACTTCCTCACAAAGTCCACGGTGGAAAAGGCTGGGCCTGGCCCGTCACCTGCCAGCCACTGCGCTCTGCCCAAGGGACCCGGGGCAGACGGAGGGTGGTCCTGCAGCCGGGGTCCCTCTTTCCTTGGGAGGGCCTCACCAAACCAGTTCCATGGAGGTAGCCTGCCCCTGTGCCACGGGCGGCCACATCTGCTGCCGTGCCACCCCACTCCACAGCACCGTACCTCCTAATGCATCTCAAATATGTAAAAAATACGCGGTTAGAGAACCGGCAGATCGGAGAGAAGTACAGCAGGTAATGGTACGTAAAGTGGGCTGACACTTCCTGCTGCTGGATGCTGTTTCAGCTGCTTCTAATTTTGCCAGACTTCAACCATTTTGAGCTGAACTTTTTTTTATGCTGAGTATCGGCTTTAAGACACATTGTGAAATGTCTCTGCAAAAATAATCCAGCCATTTCTGAGAATAAGGTGAATGAAATGCAATATGTGCTTATAAAAGTCTCATAACCTTTTTATTGGCAATCCCCAACAGGAGGATCTGTGCTCCTAAGGCAGGACTTTGCAGGTGAGGGCTGGGACCCACTGTAGCCTTCTGCTCTTCTGCTGCTGATAGGTCCCTCTGGCTCACTTCCAAGTCTGGGAAGAAATGCCATTTTGATATGCTCGCTATTGCCTTTCTGGACTACGGAAAGTAAAAATATTTGTCCTTATTGAACATACCTCCAGCCTCCACTGCTCCTGTGCTGACCTACCGACACGATGCCACACTGGAGGGCAGCTAAGCACATTCCAGCCCTCAAGGAGAGGCTGCAGAAAAGCGAGTGTGCGCATCATGAGACACAGGCTGCCTTCATTCCGGCCTCGTGCAACTTGAGAGCTGTCTGTCTTGCAACTCCCAAATGGTCCGGGGGACCTCGATCACCCACCTCCTAGACACCAAGGCCCCAGCCAGCAGGAGAGCACCTACCTGCGCAGCTGGGCAGGGTCGCATTGCGTTTCTGCTGAGCCTTGCCTTGCTGGACAGGAACACCACAGCTCAGCGTGTAGCTGTTCTCCGAATCTGCGGGGCAGAACGCAGAGTCAGCACGTGTGGCAACAGCCTCACAAAGCAGCTGCCCCCCTCATCACCCCCAGCAGTACTGCGCGGTGCGTGAACAAACAACGCTGCTAAATAACGAGACATTTTAAGCGCTGAACTTGCATTTTAAATGGCTAAAATAGTTTGCTGAAGGCTACTGCTTCACAGCAGTGACTACAAGTTTTGTTTCTTCCAGCACTGAAATGTTACATCTCATAAACAATTTGGCATGACGTTATCTGTAAATAATTCCATGGTGCAAAAATATTAAATATTTTATGCTTATCTATGGCAGAGTCCTTGCGCTTTGATCATCTCTAGAATTTAAAAAATAAACCATGTACTTTAGTAATAATTTTAGCTTCAGACTCTGGCAGAATTTATTGGCAGAAACAGAAGAAGAACAGAACCATACCAGGGTTTACATACTGCGCAGATAAAACCCTGTGTTGGTGCATGCAAATTAGATAAATGCATGGTTCCAGTAACCTCTGCTAAACTAAAAACAAAGTGTGAAGAGCTCTACTGCATACTATGCCAGGACTAACATGAAAAGTAGACAGCCTTGTGCAAAATAGTCCTGTGTCAGAACCAGAACATACATGACAAGGTAACAGCATCCCCCTGCCCCACCTGCCCTGCAAAACTGTGGAGATGACAACTACCTGTAGCGAATGATCAAAAAAACGGGGGCCGAGGGGGAGATGAGATGCCTGAGTTTCTATAAATAACACTCAGCTGAACGATCACCAACAAAATTTATTAAAAACCAGCAACTGCCAGCAACTAATACAGAGCGATGTTTTTTCCATACAGCCTCCTGAGGCAGATTCAGCTGCACTTATCTCGTATGACGCAGGCAGACAGGCTTCAAGCTGTTGCTAGGTCATCCTTTGCTCCACGGGCTCCGCCAATGGCAGTTTTATGCTAACCTGGCTGACGTGGGAGCTTGATCATGCTGTGGCAGCCGCAGCATTCAACTGCCCAGCACCTCCCACTCCTCCCCCTCTGCTCCTGCCTCACATTCTGCTCACTAAGCTGAGCTCCTCTCCGGGGAACCCTCCACTTTGGGATTCGTTTCTGCTCCTGCTCAAACACACAAATACATGGTATTTCAGGCCGTGATGCAGAGTCCTGGATGGGCTCAGGGGACTCTACTCAAGCTGAAAAACACGGTACTAAAAATTAGCAGGAATTCACTGAAATCAAACTTCATTTTTTCCCCCCTCACTTTTGACATAGCAATTCAATACATTAAAATTTTTCTTTTGCACCATCCTGGCTAAAGTAGATGTGTCTCTCAGGTTTTAGAATTTCCTTGCCCCCACAAATAACACCTCAAATTAAACAACGAGGAGCCAAACCTCTAATGTAACTGACAATCGGCTCTTCTCGTCATGTTCACGTCATGGGCATGTCTGGGCCAATTTAATTTATAACGTTGTTTTTGCTCATTTACCATTGCCCATAACAAAACTAGACACAAGGATCATGAATACATTAGCAGAGAAAAATCATCAGGTTGCATTCTAGACTTAGGAGGACAAATATTTTGTACAAACCTGGAACAAAAAGAGTATTGGATGGGCAGGACAGGAAGCAGCTCTCTATGCCTCCTGTCTTACTGCACGCTAGCTGAGCCTTTGGAGCTGGTTTGGCATTTGGGAGACATTTCACCATCTCTGAGAAGAAAGAAAAAGAGAAATGAAAAAAATCAGACACCGCCCGACCCAGGACCTTGTGCATCCACCTGCATACAGTGGTGAAGAAAGGCTGAAGTGGCAACAAAGCAAAATCACAGGCTCAGGCATTTCTGAAACGATATATCAGGGAGAGAGGATCTGCATCTGGATCTTGAACTTGGGCTTCAAAATGAAACTCCTTCACATTTTCAGACCTAAACTCTCGATCAGTCTTTCCCTCCTATTCTTCTCTTCGCAACTGTTCAGGTGCAGCTCTGCGCTCTGGAAGGGAGGTGTCCTTTAATTACGAGCACAATCCTCTGTGCGCAACTTGATCACACAAGCAACAGGTCATACTAAAGACCCAAGGTGTCCTCTCCCCGCTTTTGGAGGCACAGCTCTCCGGTTTAAAAGGCCAACTACCACACCATGCACAGGAGTCACCCTCGCAAATATCTGTTTATTTACATGACTGCTAAAATGGTATTTTCCACTTCTCCCTCCACTTCTTGCAGACTTCTTAATTTCAGCTCCACGCTCAATCTGCTGGCAGTAGCAAACTTCCCAGCCAGGCAGAGGTGAGGCAGGACATGCTGGGATGGAGATAGATAGTCCCACTGGTCCTTTCATCTGCTGACGAAATGCCCTGAGCAATGCTTGGAGGTACACCGCGACACACACATAGACATGAGCCATTTCTCATCGGCGCCAGCCGCATGAGGCACGTTGGAGCTCGTGCAATGGAAATATCCAGCTTCTCCTCTTGGCTTGGTGGCAGGATGAAGACAGAGCATCCTGCAGGTCTCACAAGCTGCTCTTCGTGTTTGGGTACAGGACTGTCTGTGTTTTAGCCGAAAATACATAAAGTTGTTATGAATTGTTGGACCAGTCTCTATGCTTCACCCTGAGATGATGGTATGCCGCTGCTAATTATAATCCTGCCTTTGTTTTATTTTGATGTCTTTTGGGACTGAAGTGTTACTTGAGCACATCTTTCTCCACGCGAACGAAGAGGTTCGCCCTTGGCTGCAGCCGGCAGGTGCTGTCCCTACCCGCACTGAGGGAGCCTCACTGCTTCGCTCCCTTCCCCAGAGACTGAACCTCTGCGCTGACTGCTGGCCGACTGCAGCTGGGCATCTCCTCAAGCAGATATTTCACACCGCATCAGCTGGTTAAATCTCAGCAGGGAGTCTGCAGAGCAGCTCTTGCTTCAGCCCCATACAAACGCCTGTTCAGGAACATTTGCATTTTGTCCGACTGTTCCTTGCTACGTCTTCCAAACATGCTTGCCTTACGAGATGGACTGGGCTGGCTCTTCTTTTGCTCATGGCTGACTGCGCTACTGCAAACGTCATTTTTCCTACCTGTCAGCTCACCACTGAACCGCACCAATGTAGGGGGGAGATCAGAACTGCAGCAGCCAGGCTGGTTTGGGTCTGCCAGGGTTTGGGAAGAGCCCAGTAAAGCTGGGACGGAACAGGCCAATTCAAATGTGGTAGCTGGAATGAGCCTTGCCTGGCTTGGCTTGAGTGCGGAGGAAGAGTCCCAGCAGCCACCAGCTCGTTCATGTTCCTGGCCTCACTGCTGGTTAAATAGAGATATATGCTAGTCCCTTAAACACACCTGATGTTCACATCTCAAATATAGGAATAATCATCCTCCGCTTGTCTCCCTCCTAAGGTCTTTTATGTTGCTTTGGTGATGGTTTTAAAGAAATAATTTCCTTGGACTGAGGAGACAACGCAAGCACAAAGTGTCATTGCTGAGCAAAAGAGGATTTTGTTACTGCAAATGTCTCCAAATAATGCGGCATTCAGGATCGCTAAACATCATTCTCCTTTTACAACAATATGGAACACAGTTTCCTCTAACCAATATTGGTAATAAAGGCAGGCGATCAGCAGGGAGATGACACTCATCTTAAACCTCATTAAAATAATAAAATAAAACTGTGTATATCAATAGAGAAGGGTGTTCTATTTTCCACCTTCCGACTCAGTATTACAGGTAGGAGATTATTTTCAATACAGCCTCTTACCATGGGAACAGCATTCTTAGTAGGTTGACAGGGAATATAGTACAAAACTTTTGTGGTCTAACTATACACCAGACCTCAAAAAATTTTAGTCCCTGCTGTTAATTTACAAACTCCTTCCCAGAGGACTAACTGATACATTGCAAGGGGAACCTAGTGGATAACTAAAAAAATCCGAGTTAACTATTCCATGCTCCTGCAGTTCTCTATATAGCAGGGAAGGTAATATACGCAAAGGTAAGCAGGAAAAATGAAGCACTTAGTTGTGGTTGGGAAGAAAGTCAGTGGCAAAGGCTGAAACCCAACTTGAGATACTCATTCGCCACCCCACCCCACCTTCGTTATAAAGTGCTTTCCATACTGCTGTATCCATGTAAGTAAAAAAATCCCACAATTGCATGGTCATGCAAGGGGCCAGTGTGGCGCTCTCTACTCCAGACCACCGTGCTTTCCCTCAGTATGTGCAGAGACTCCCTTAAGTGAGGTCCCCTCCTTTCTTTTTCTGTCTTGTTCCCAGTTAGGCATTAGGCATCAGCCCCAAATGTATCTATGAGAAGTTATTCATGGTTAAAAACAAACCAACACAAGCAAAATCCAGCATATTGCCCATTCTCTGACCCATCTGCAGTTACATCCTAGCCCACAGAACTCCATAGGATCAGTTATTATCTGAGTTTAGAAAATGAATTTGGGGATCTATATCGTGAAAATGCAGCATCCCTCAGCGAAAACCATGGGCTTTTCCACCCTCCTGGAGAACAGAAGCATCCCCACAGTCACCTCCGAGTCAGCCTCCCACACTCACCAACACAGTCCTTTTTATTCCAGTGCAGTTTCTTTCCAGGTGGACAGACACACTCATAGCTCCCCATGGTATTCAGACAGTCGTAGTCACAGCTACCATTGCTGATGCTGCACTCATCAATATCTGAAAATGTCATTAAAGTTGAGAAGAGTATTAATCCTATGTGCTCATGTATACTGTGCATTAAGATATTATGTGCGTAAGGATATGTTTCTACTATCTTTGTATTTAGATCTATATAAACATGTATAAATGCAGACAATCCTCACAATTTTAGTGCATATTGCATGTGTTTGTCCTTAGACACATGTATAGCTCCTACTTTTTCAAGGATTTACGCATACGATACAATTTACTTGCCAGCATTAGTTACACCGAAATTCTTGGAAGTACTCACAAGATACAAAACATGCTGGAAAGTCTCTGCAGCATCTGGACAATCATGTATATTGCATTATATGGAAAAATGTCAAAGGCATAAACATCTGTGAGGGAAGATAACTTTTGCCTAGCAGGGAGATAAATTCTCCGTAGTGAGTCACAGAGTTTGCTTCTAGAAATGATTCCGATGAAGGAGCAAACTCTGTATTTGACAGGATCCTAGCAGCTGAAGTGTTGTTTATTTAGTCTTCTCCTCCTCAAATAAAAATGACAGGTAAAAAGCTTGCAAGAAGGCAAAGCAACTACTGGATATGTTATCACTGATATTCCACATAAAATCTTTCAACTTTTGATACATTAGGAAAGCATTTAGTCAACACGAGGCATATCCATTTTAGCCTATGCAATTAGCTAAATTGTGCCGACACGGCCAACCTCTCGTCTCCCCACCACCAGAAAGGATGTTTATCCCCCACGCGCAGAGGAGCTGTGCTGCCATGTACTCACCTCTGGATCACGCTCAGGCACGTTTGCAGCACTTGATGGCACAAGCCAAAATTGTCCTACGGCACCAGCGGACCATCAGCTGCGCGTTGCTGCTCCAGACCCTCTAATTTACTAGTATAGCCATAATCTAAAAGTGCTTGTTGCGAACCACAGCCCCGTTATTTTAGGCACTGCACTAACCTCGACAAGCGGTTTTTTCCCTTTGATCGCAGCTACCTATCTGCTTGCTGAAATGGCAACGCTACTGCAACAGACTTTCACACAGCACGCAGGTTGTGCCATTTGACATACGCTCAGATGAGCCAGAATGACACCAAATCAACAGGAGATATATGGAATTGCTAATACTCTGGCTTCACAATAGGCCTCAAAATGTAACTGTAGGAGGAACATTGTCACTTAATGGGTTTCTAAGGGAGGTCTGGCCAGAAAAGCTCACAGGCTGAGTGTCTAACTGCCTTTCTGAACCACGTCTGAGCCCAGGCTTGAACTCTGACTGCCGCGTGCGTGGCACTGTGTGAATCCACCTGGTCTGCAGGGACACAGTCTGAGTTCAAGCCAGTTCTCCCCAGCCCCCAGTTTCAGAGTCCAGTGACCCCATCTGAAGCCAGAGGGTGAGGTATGGGTAGGAGGAGGGGCTGGTGAGGGAACGGCCTCAGACACACACTCAGGCCCTGCGCTGGTCAGCAAATGCACGCTTACACACAGCAGCCAAGTCTTCCGCTGGCATCCTGGGACACTTGATGGGAACATGGGAGTATTTACTGGGGCAGCTGATGGAATCCAGAAATGGCTTTCTTTTTCTGATGCAAGATTTTAGCCTGTGTGGTTAAGCAAAAATCTAGAAAACATGGAGTACGTGCACAAAAGAGACAGAGAAAGACATCCTAACACGACAGGCATGTTTTGAGGCAATGTTATGATCTTTGGGTCAGAGTCAGGACTTCTGGAGGTCCTGCGTCGGCAGTTCCAAAAACTAACAAGGGAGATAGTCCCAGAAAAAAGTTTTTTTCTGGGAAATTTTGTACACAGTGGTCAGGCTTACGCTGAGTGGGATCTACTTGTGAACTCATACTTTGAAACACACATTTAGTCCACAGTGCTCCTGCCACTGAGCTGTGGCCAAACTGCTCAAACCTGAGCTCTTACTGACAAGCACCTCGGCCCAGAACCAGGCTCCTGAAGAAGCAGCCAAATTCCCAATGGCGTTGAACGGCACTGCAGATTCTCCTGACTTTCCTGAAGTCACTTAACAAGCCAATATAAACTGCGAGCAGGCCTTTGCATAAACAGGTGGTGTAAGCACTAACACTGTCCTAAAAGGTTCCCTTAATGACACATGACTTTTATTACAATAGATGGCATGAAAAGGATCCCAGAGAGAGCAACAAGGAATGCCCCTCAGCATGGAAGGCCCAGAACAAGGACATTTCTACATGGTTTATTAATTACTAGTGGAGGGGAAGCAAGATGGAGAGAAAGCTTACTAAGAGGCAAGCTTGCACCAAATCTTTTTGAAGGTTCTCTTTATTTCTCCCTAGTTTTGACTTCTGCTCAGTGCCACATGGATGGCAGCCAAGGTAAGTTATTTGTTCCATTGTAAACATCGCTCTCCAAGGGCTGACTAAAACTAATGATAGGCCTGAGTGGCAAAGATCGGGGCCTGGACAAATCTGGATTCAGAGCTGTGATTTTAGATCTGCCCATTAAGGAAAAGAGGAGGAGGTTTAGATCTGGTTATGTTTTTTGCCTCAAGTTCAGCACAGCATTTCCAGTTAAAATTTGGGTCCTACTTTAGTCTTGACTGATGCTGAGCTGAGGCTGAAGATTATTTAAAGACTGAGGCTGAATCCAAGACTTCAAGACTTTCCCTAAATTAATACATACATTAAGTCATTAAGGAATTAACAGTGAAATTGAAGATTGGTCTCTCCACACCCCACATAGCACAGCTCCCCAAAACTTTCAGGCTCTGATTTTGGTTTCAGAACTGCCCTCAAGTGGAGTCTTTTTTCAAACCCTTTCCTTAGATGGACTCCTATTTCTCTTCTTGCCTGCCTCTACCATACAGTGAATTCATTTGTTCCTTATCCTGCTCCGTACAAGAGATACCAGCATACATATCCTACACCTTTCTCCAACAGAGAAGCCAGGCAGCAATATCGTTACCAGTGTCTCACGTTCACACTACAAAACCACGAGAACCCAGCACTAGGGCAGAAGTGAGGGGCTAGCACCTGCCTCGCCTACATCAGTTTGCACAGCACAAACCACAATGCCAGCCCCACAAATTCAGAGCTGTTAGGGCCCAACGCTGTTCTCAGCAATTGCTCTCGCGCGCTTTCCCTGGGCTAAGTCTGGCTCAGGTAAGAACCTGGTCTGAATACACGGCTTTTGTGGATTTAAAGTCAGGGCTTTGTTTATAGTACGATGCAAGCTTTATTTAGTTTGCATCTTGAATAATTAAGCAATTAACTGTTAACCATCTTTTAACTAAACAAACCCATTCAGTTTGACATTTAAAAACAGCATGGAGAATTTATTTTGGGTCAGTATTTTCTAACAAGTAATTTAGGCTCAGGGCTTTCAGGTTTTATTATTATTTTCTCTTTTTACATTTGTTTGTGTAATGCTGACCTAATTGGTTAAAGCGTAATTCGGGTTTAATACACTTAACAAATCCCTCAGAAAACCCCTTTGCTCTCCTTTGACCAGTGTTCTAAATACAATCAAAACCTACCCCACTTATTAAACGTTCAGGCAGGAGAGCGCAGCAATACCTGGGTGTGTTAGCCAGGCCGGTGGCAGGCAGTCTTCTACTGTGATACCTCTGGCAAACACTAGACTTAATCTGAGTGCTCTGAAATTCTCCTGCCTTGATCAAGTAGAAGTTGAACCTCTAATTTTGTCATTGTGGTAGTACTGCCCTATGAGGCACTTAAAAAATATCCCTCTCCTGGATAACCAAAGATCACGGCTCCAATTATTTCCAGTTATGCCAAAACGGCTGAAGAGCTGAAGCAGCTCCACTGAAGATGGGAGGAAGGTACCCCACAGTCTTCCATTATGAGTTTCACAGGCAGTTTATATTGCAGACTGGTAAGGACAAATACCAACAGAGCCAAAATTTGTAAACTTTGTAAAACTGACGTCCTTCTCCTATTCTCTTTGCTGGCCATCATTTGAAGCCTTCCTTCTGTGAATACAATTGCGATGAACCTCATGCCTGTGGAAGTGCCAGTTGGCACTCTGCTTGTAAGCTCTGTAAGGAAGCTTACCCTGAGCAGTGCGATGAACCCCAGCCATGAGGCTGCTTTGCGATCGTTGTGGAAGAACGGCTGCACCCACGCCGCAGTGGACGCAAGCGTCACAGCTTCTCATCGATACCCAGGAAGCTATGTGCCACCATCAAAAAATGCCAGGACATTGGTTTCTAGTTATGTTCTTCTAGGAATGCTTCAGCAAATTTGAGATGCTGAAATTCTAGCCACACCCAGCTCATGCTATTTTTGCTTTATTTTAACTTTCCTGGTTTACCATTTTCAGTTCTAAAATCTTCAGGTAAAAGAGCGCATAGCTCAGAAACAGTTCACAAAGCAAGCAAACAAACAGATAAGCAAAACTCAGCTTCCAAACCTCCACAGTGCGTCAGTCCGTACAAGGTGTAGCCTTTATGACAGAGACACTCAAAGCTCCCAGGGTAGTTGATGCAGGTGTGATCACAGGTCCTTTCAAAGGAACACTCATCTATATCTGAAAGCATAGAAAAAGCATTAAGAAATTAGAATTCAGTTAAAGTGCATGGCTGCAATTTCACATTCAGTCGCAACATCTTGTTACTGATAAAGTATCAGGTATCATCCCAGGTAAAATCTGAATAAAATATCGTCTCATTCCTCTAGGGCCTTGTAAAGAAACGACTTGCAGGTACATGGAGAAAGGTAAGAAAAGAGAACTTCAGAAAAACCATGCAGACTGTATTCTACACGTTGACCATTAGATGGCAATCCTCAACTTCTGATCAGATTTACTCAGCGGGGCTGTGAGGATATTCAGGTTTTGGAGGGTTAGTGACACAATGGCAAAAAGTTTTGGGCTGAATCAAGCTATTCCTCTCTCATGGACCACCCCTCTGACATCTTGCCCAGGAGGACAGGGAGTTGCACACAGGCTTCGGCTCTGCCTACACAAGGCTGTACAGACCCTTGCACAGCCACAGAGGTGTAACCAACATCCTGCCGGAGGACAAGCCAGGGGCAGGAACCGAGAGGCTGCACCTCAGAATCAGCAAATCTGAGTGCGAAGTCCACATGCCACCTCATTCAAGAAAATTTGACCTCTTCCCCTTAAAAAAGTCAGACACACTTAATTATCAGTGCTCACTAATGTGAAACCCCTTATTTACTTAGTCTCTTCCATCCAGCAGCCTATGAGGGAAGCAATTACCAACACGTCGCTTCGAAGGCAGTACAAAGGTTTTGCCCAGCGGGGTGATACAAAGGTTTATTTGACAGCAGTCATGACGGAATGGACTTGTGGAATTAAAGGTATCTTAAATAGCAATGTGTGCAAAACACCACCACTTCTGAGTTAATTTTATCCTCAAACAACCATTTTTTAAAAAATCCTCTTCAGTGATTCATTTTTCTGTTAAAAGGTCAGAGAAATTAATAAAACGGCATTATTTGAGAGCGGTAATCTCCACTAATCTCATTCCTCTAATATTCCTGAATTATAAATGAATGGAATAGTATTCCTCTAATAGCTTGCATACTTTCTAGAACTACTTATTAAGAACATAATCTGAGCAACACCATTACTATTCATAATTTGGACTTTCATATTGTACATGCTTAGAAAGCTGCGGGTGCTTGAAAAAAATTGAAAACTCACCACTGCTTAAGGGCATGCTACCCAATTCCTATATCCAAGTATTATTTATACAGTTTTGATGTTTAATGAAACATTCTAGGTCTCATCCTGCTATTATAAATGCAAATACTTAACTTCAAGAACTATAAAATCAAGATTTTGTGTCTGTGTACACAAACCCAGAATCTGTGTGAGAGTTTATGCACAAATTTAGAACGTTGTAAACGGCTATATTTTATATGATCTCCAGTTTTAAGTGTTTCAAAACATTCACACAAAAGAGAATTCACAATGTGGAAAGCAACTGCTCAGGTAAATGTGTAACATAAAACGAACTACACATGATGGAGAAAAAGCTACGCTACCTGGTTTTATGTATGCATCACAATCATGTGTTATGATCAAGCAGCAAAAAAAGGACAATTCAGATTTTCTCTTTCTTACATCTATTTAATTTTTAATGCATTTTCCTATGCATTTTAAAACATCATTATCTGAGTCCTGAAAGTAATTTCTTTGTAAGGTTTCCTTTATAGTCTTGGAAATAGGCAGCTGTTGAATACACATAAATGGCAAACTGTTTCAGTTTTCTCCAAATAAATACATAAAGTAAAATAATTTGGGAATGAACACTGCAGTTATAGTTTTAAAGGATTTTTGATGCATAAGAAGCCAAATCATACATCATGGTTTCATTCATGTATAACCTTGTTTGCTATATGCTATTGCAGGAAACTTAAAAAAGCAGTTCATTTTCTGTCCTCTGACTTACTTTGGAAGGCTCTTGTTCAAAAATAATTTCGTATTTCTCGACAGTGATCTTATCCCATACTATTTTAGTCAAAATAGGGGGTTTACACATTGCTTTCACACACCCTGCTCTGTGTTGTTACGTATCACGGCTTAGGCCCTTACAGGCTTTGCTTCACATTAAGCAGGATGCACATCCCTCTTTGCCTGTGGAAACAACAGTCCGCTTAATAATACGACCAGCCATCTGCTTGCCAAGCAACAGGCACTCACGATGTTCAAATGCGTTCCTATCACATGACTTATCAGCTACTCACGAACTTCTATGGCTTACATGGGCTGGCAGAGACACTGAAACAAACACTTTTATTGCAATACAAAGTCTGCTACTAAAAGCTTTTTTGCCATTTAAACCCCTCACCCCACCTCCTGCTGCTGCTCTCATAAATTCAACCTCTGCTGAATTCAGCATCTTGCTTCGGCTGGCCAAACAGGGAAAGCCTCCACGCAGATTTTCCCTTGCTGAATACCAAGCCCCTCGGCCCCCTCTCCTCCTTGCCTGGGGAGGGCAGGGCCAGGCACTGCCCGGGGGACTGAGCTTTCCGCAATGCCCTGTCTGCAGAATCACCAGTGCCCTGAGGAATTCAGCACTGCTCATAGAAAAGGGAAAAATATGCACCACATGCTCTTCACTACAAGAAACCGGTGGTGTGATACGGGATGCTGAAATCCTCTAGCGCCTTTTTATTTTTAAGACTCTGAAATCTGTGCTCTGGGCGCTGTTATCCCCTGGCTCCCAGAAACTCTGAAGCTGGCCATCACACCTTTGTGGTCTCCACAATGCTTCTCCATCTTTACCCTGAAAAGATGTGCTTATTTCACACCACCTTCATGACACAGGTAGATCTCATACAAGACTGAGGAGCAAGGAGTTACACCTGGTTTCACCTTCACAGCTCTGGGTTTCAAACCCTGCTTATCACACAGCTGGGAATGACCGTCGGTACCCAAGTCTTGTCTCCTCTACACCAACAACGCTATGCAATCTGGTGGCATTATCTACTGTAGAGGAGCCCACAAATACAAAAGCAGAGATGTGGCAGGTTACAGCTGAGGACTGAGAACAAGTAATTTCTCTTTCAGTTTTGTGGTCAACCCCCATCCCCAAACACATGTACACACTCAAACACACACAGATTTTTGTATTGGGTTGCTCTGAATTTCCTCCTTCCCACACACCAAAATAAATACTGAGAAATTAACTTCCTGGGTCTGAGGTGCTCTTAAAATGATTTAAAGTTATTTAAATAAAGTTTTTGAACAGTTTTAACATGAGCGGTCAAAATGTTTTGTTTTTGAGGTACTGCAGTGGAAAACTCCAACTTGAGGTTGAAGTTTCTATTCTATTTTTAGTTGAATTTGGCATGAATTCACAAATAGTCCAAGCTGCCTCAGAGCATTTCAGATTTGCTAATGCACTTACTTGACATCAAACACATTCTATTTACTTTCAGTTAGTTAAAAGTTCATGTCACATTCGCCGCTGCAATCAGCATATGCGACTGTGTCATTTCAGCATGTTAAGAGACATCTTCACAGGTTTCATGTTTGAAGCTTACAGCAACTATGGGGCTAAATTAATCTCCAGTAGTACACAATCAGTTTCCTGCCAGAGGTAGTTTTTTTTCTTAGGATTACTAACGCTAGCATATACATTCTACAAAGAGAAACTCCCTGCTTCACAGCACATGACCCAGTGGAAGCGCCAAGTTCAGGGGCTGGAGCAGACGCCCTCCAACCTCCACCACTAATTCATGCGCACGCTGGCAGTCCCAGCCCTCTCTTTCTGCTGTCCTGTGCTGCTGAGAGCTCTCCTTCCAGCCGCTGTTTCCATGACATCAAGGCATCATCTCAGGCTGAATAAAGCCCAACATCTCTTCTATCAATCCACATTCTCATCTCCAAAGAGAATGTTTGAACAGTGGAAGCACTCCTTTATTTTTGCCTAGAAGGGGTTCAACTCGAAAAGATTGTCGAATGGTGTAATAAAAGAGCAGGATTTCCCTGTGTTTTTGAGGGAAGTAATTTTTGCAGTGGTGGTCATGCTTGATAATATTTGTTTGGCTCTGTTCCTATTACTTCAAGTCAGCATTTGGGTTTTATTGTTGATTTTTCAACCACACTTGGCATTTATTTTTTTTTTAGTTCATGCTTTCACACATTAAACGATCCCATAATGATCTTAATTTTTCTTGAATATAATGTTTGTTAGTGGATGTCAGATCATCAGTACTGGAAAGTAAAGTCTTGCATCTATCTCCAGAAGGGAGCTACCACAGATCGAATTTCTTCTAAGTTTCCTCACATGGACGTGTCTCAAAGGTGACCTGAGGGAGCAGGCAGAAAGCAGCTCATTTTCCATGCTCGTTCAAGTCCCTGCCCTTTCCACTGATGCTGCCACTGGACTCCCAGTTACAGTAGCACCAATTGTTTTGGTGGTTTGTGTGATGTGGACACTGACTCATTTGTGGACATCAAGTGCAGGGCACCAAGAAGCCATCAAATAGTAATGATTTTTGCTAAGTCTGAAGCTGAGCTGGATTCCTACCAGCAGCTCTGAAGTGAAAGGCGCCTTTCTGTACTCTCTTTCCAGTCCTCAATGCAGTCGCCTGTGTTCTTGATTGTCATTGCTTTCTTCTCTAAAATAAATTTCAGCGTAATTAAAAGAAACTGATGACCAGGAAATTCAAGTGCAATGCAGGACATTTCCAAAACGCATTGACTTTGCAAGCAAGCAGCTCAACACTAAACATACACAAGTGAGGATGGTAAATAGCATTAGATTTAGAGATGTTTTGAGGACTGCAAACTGATGTAGAAACTGCTGTGACTCCGTGACAGAATGTACACATGCAAAATTCACTCGCAAAGAGGTACACATGTGATTTGGGGGACGCAGTTACAGAACTGTAACTTTGTCCATTTAACCCAATCTCACACCAAAAACTTACTGAAAAGCTAAGGATTTCCCCCTCTCTTTCTTCCTTAATATCATTTGTTTGTTAATATTAATAACAAGTGAAAAAATTGGTTGCAGAAAACTAATGGTCATCACAACGGCTTTTCTCGGAGACATACGTTAAGCAGCTAGGCTAACTGGTGAAACTGGGAGCTTCCTTCCAAAACACAGGACACATACGATGCTTGAATAAGAGTTTGGTCTTGCTGCTTGGAGCATTTTTCATGTGGTCTGAAAATAAACATGGCAAGGGGAGATCACTGTTATTTGATGGTGCTATTTGTGCTACAGAGAACAAGACAGGAGGGGTTCAAAGACAATCAATAAAAGCTGTAACAGGGATTTGGGAGAGAGTGCAGGCTGTAATGATTTTGGACACTGTAAGCGAAGAACCCATGTTATATTTGATTTTGTCTGTGTTCAGTGAGGCAAGACATGAAGTATACACTAGAACACTGCATACCTGCAAAATATAAACACTAAGTTTAAACATACTATTTCAAGTAGAAATAAAATGGAAAAGAAATAGGTTTTGCTTAGAAATAGAAAGTAAAATAAAAAGAAAAGGAAAAATCTATCTCTACTATCAGTTGCTGCATCAGTAGAAGCAACTCATGACACCTTGAATGCTGGTAGCTCACTTCCGACAACAATGCTCACAATACTACAGTAATATTTTGAGGTGCTATCACAGTCCGGACTCCACACACTCGGAATCCTCCCAGTTAGCTTAAGTACACCTTCATTGCGGCAGTAAAGATTTATATAAATCTCATGACTGCTGCCCAGGATGCTGTGACGAACATGCACAGCAAGGATTCTGTGGTTCTCAGATTCATGCCTTAGCAGCTTTTGACCCCCCGGCTGGAGGCGATAGCCCCAGCGTCCCACCACATTGTGCACAGCAAAGCCACTGCTCAGTGCAATGGGGTTATCTCCTAACGTGGCCACATTCTCCTCATGCAAAAGTCCACAATACATAGTTTTATTTTGTCTGTCTCACACACCCTTGGTTTATTTTTAATCCCTGAGCCAAACACAGGCTCAGTGTGCAGCAGCCCGCTCAACTGATCGTGCACGCAAGGCTAGGCAGAACGTTTTGTGTGCACATTTCTCAGCTTCCAAGTTATCGGCTCCTCTGAGAAACAGAGCCTTTCTTTTTTCTCATTTATTAAGCAGACATACACAGAAACTCTAAAGAAGTGTTACATGATGTTTTAAAATAAACACTAATGCTTTTTAAATGTATTTTGGCTGAAAGTTATTTTCTGTCTTCGCCCCCTCCCCTCCGATTTCTGCAGGGAACTGATACCACCCATGTAATGTTGTTCACCTTGCAGCCTAGCCAGCACGGGTGCCAACAATATTTGACAGACATTAGGAAAACCACATGTCTTAATCCGAGTGGTTGCCGGACCACAGGGAGTCATGATTCAAGCTATGTCCTCCAACAAACGCTGGTTTAAATTCAGTATTGGGAAAGGTATTATTTTGCTACCGCAGCCATGTGATGGGGTTTCCACCACATCTCACGTTTTCTGACCCACAGTGACTTACCCCTGCTCACAGTCAGTAAAAATGCATCCTCCACCTCAGCACATAACTCTCTAATACACAGCCAGCGCCAACCAGCAGGAATGGCTTATAGCTAACTTCTCCTTATGTTTCGAAGTCTACAATAATAAAACCAATGAATAGGAAGTACAGAAAGATGTGGTAATATACAAAACTTATTACCTTCCCACTGAGTGCTTCTGGAGCCGGCTAATAGAAAGGAAAAATAAAAGCCAAAAAAAAAAAAAGCCATAACCCCAAACCTTTAAAAGTAATTGAAAAACCACACCCATTTAGACTTTCCACTGCATCACTGACTAGCAATCAAGTCAATTTGTTGCTGAGGCTTAATTGTTAATAACTTACTAATGACCTGCAGAAGAAACAGATCTGGCATTAATGGCTATACTTTTAATGTGAAGGTAAGTGCCTAAGTAGCACAGTCACATCTTGTATTTCAGAAATTTAAGTGGAAAACTGTCCATTATGACTAAAGTTGACTTGGACCAGACATTTATTTATTTAAGAACTTTATTGCTCACAGTTAACTATGTGATTAGTGAAGACCAAATGTAACACACTAATCAGGGAATGAAAGACTTCTGGAGGAAATTGATTCTGCTCTCAAGGAAATGTGCTTTTTATTAGAGATGATTTGTTCTTAGAATGCAAAGTGGTAGTAAAACAAATAGATGTACATAAACTGCAAAAGAAGCCTGCAAAATATACTTGAGACAGAGGCAATAAATAATTAGAAACCTGTGATTTATTATGTAAGCATCCCACAGAGGAGGTATTTCAAGGATCCAGCGGTACAGAATGACATGACTGTTAGTCAGCTTCAGGGATAGGCACACAGTAGCCGTCAGTGGCACATTCTGCAGAATCTTTAGTTCCTGCCCACTCTAACAGCAAGTAAGCCCACTGTTCCACGCGTTATCTAAACATGCTGCTATGGTTCAGTTCCAGAGCAGAAATTTGCTTATAGCAAATCAGAGCTAATCTAGCTTCCCCAGACCAGAAAAAGCATCTAATTGTACCCTCGATTCACTCGCACCAGACGGTATGTCTCTGCTCTCTAGCAACAGATTTAGGCAGTAATGCCATAAGCAGGTTCCACAGGAACCACGAAAATGAGTGAGGACCTGCAGTGGCACCAGGGTCACGCAGATGTGCCTCCAGTCACATGCCCACCGCAGGAATTTGGGCCCGTTTGCTTCTGCTCTGCAACCCACAGAAGGTACTTGCTGCCCCTGAGGGCAACACATTCTAGCATGGCAGTGGCTTAATGTGGACTTCAGTAACTAGGACACATTTCTTCCTCTGGGTTCAACACACTAAAGTGGCTGCTTTCTTGCAAGCTACTTGGCAACCTGAGCTTCTGCCACAGCAGCAGTCTCCATGCTCCTTGAGGCTGCCAGATCTTCCAGGCTGGCTAAGAAAGAAATCAGTGCTCTGCCCAATAGCCAAATGCCCTGGAAGATGCAACTAGGCCACAGTTTCCACTTGTTTAATCCAGCATGGCATTCAACGCCTGTAGTGGGAATCCCATCCCTTCCAATCCACAGCTGTACTACGGACCACTAGCGTTATCATCTACCTAGTTCTGCCTCCCGGCCTCAGTATCCTTTTATGTCTGTAAGTGTTTATTCAGCGTATTGAGATCCTGGCAACACCTTGTCTTCATCTTCCTTCCAGCCTATCTGTACCCATAGTAAATTCAATAACCTGATATCGCTGTTCTTGAGGCTCCCAAACTGCTAATCACCACTCTAACAAGGGGCCGTGCCTTTCTCTGTCTTAGTACAGCAGTAAATGCAGTATTAACACTTTATAGCTCTGGTGCAAGTGCAGTTTAGCGAGACACAGTTGTCTCTATTGTTTATTATTATGGGCTGATGATTTTAGATAATCTTATTTTGCTCTAAGGAATATATGGACATTGTTGATATCTCCTTTCTCCGCGTGTTCTCACACTTCTGCTACATGTCAGAAGTTGAATGATGTCTTCCAAGTCCTAGCAGTGTGGATAGAAAATGGATGTTTATTTTGATAGAATACATATAATTAACGCCAGCAAGATGACCATATTCGTTTCGTCTGACCTCCTGCACTTCAACAGCCTTTAGCATTTTGCTTGGCAACCTCCAGAAGCATCTCTGTTCCAGAAAGGACTGTCTAGGTGTTTTCCTGGACTGATCTCTTAGTCTTCGCCATCAATTTAATTTTTAGAGTTCAAATTGGTGTGAAGCTTTTTAATTGCTAAATTTGGTAAAGGCTGAATAATTTCTCTTAAGAGTGCAATGCATACCTGATCCTTCCAGGAATCAGCAGGTATATTTTGATATATTTCTCATATCATTTTTTTGGGTCTGAGGTTACAAACAAGAAAGCAAGATTCCAACTAAGTAATTCCCTTAGGCTTGCTGGCTGCCTCTGTTAATTCATATCACCAGAGCAGCTCAGTTCAGCAGACAGCAATCTCTCCTTGTCCCCTTCAGAGGGACTCCCTTCCCTCAGGTCAGAGCAACCGCAGTAGTCAGATCCTTCTGTGATGCTATGCACCAAGGGGACAACTCTTAACCCAGCAAACTCATCACCCTCATTAACGTCAGAGCAACTGTTTTCCCACTGTTGACCTGGAAGTTACACCAAAGGGAACTGCCTTTGGGACGAACAAGCCAGTATATTTGGCAGAGTCCTTAAAGGCAAATGGCAACTGATTTTGTTTATCTCTGCTATCAGACCTTATCAAAAGAGATCAATTGCATTTTCTGGGAACCACAGTGCTATCTCTGGGATTTGAAAATAGAAGGAAAGCAGGTTAAAAAAATGAGCCTTGGCAATAAAGTTGTAGGCCAAAACTGTTTGCTCCCTCTCCAGGGTAAATACAATCCTTTCTTTAGGAACTCTTCCAAGGGAGTTTTATGTGATCTCACGTACCAACAAATTAATTTTCCCTTCTCTTTGCAGTTTCTTTCAAAAATTCCCTATTTAATTTTCTTCCACACAAAGTCTGCAAGCTCACACTCTTCCATAAGTGCGCCTCAGGGCTTCCTCAGAATCTGCAGAAATGGGGCGGCAGAACGATATCTTAACGCAGTAAATACCTATTCCCTATGTGTTCCCCTTCACGCGTGTGCCAAGTCCACTGACCACCACGCACTCCTTTTCCTGTCAGCACTGCAGAGCCAATTCTGCTCCCAGACAGTGAGTACAGTTTGGTTCTGCCTCACACCATCAGCCACGGAACTATTTGCTTGCTCTGGGATCACCAAAAGCTTTGCCTGAGGGGCTGGGAAGATTTATGGCTTTGGACGGAAACAGCAGAATTTGGCAATTTCAGCCATGCAAAAATTGGCAGCTAACTTTGGGGTCTTTGGGGGTATTTTTTACTATAGTTGGTGGGATTTGGCCCAAGGTTTTTTATATTTCTGTAATGAAATACACAATCATAATCACCACCATTATTATTACATTATTATTTCTCTGCTGTTTGGCAAAGAAAAAGGTTTTCAACATTTTTTCCCCACAGCATTATGAAGGATCCCACCACCTTCTGTTTTTATAAGCAGTAGCAAACTGAAAAACAGAATAATGGTAGAGGATTACCTGATACATTCCCTTTCTGGTAGACAATAATTTCTTCTAATACTCTAAACACAATTCTACAAAACTACTTGCTAAATCTCAGTACTGCGTGGACAGCTGGAGAACAGCAGTGACAGCTTTTGCCTATGGGGCTGCTGAGGAGGAAAAGGTACCCAGCCTCGGAAATGCCAAGCCAAGCTTCCTTCTTCCTCCGCTTCTTCCGCTGAGCTGAACCGCTCAGCAGTTGTGAATTTGGTCAGCTGTCCTCGCAGAGAGAGGAATGAGAAAACTGATGCTGGGTCCTGAGGCTTTCTGAGTGGCAGGCAGCAGTACATTTCATATCTAATAAGATAAGCGTGTTTCTTCTGTGCAGACACTTCGTCACTCACATCAGGAAACATATCCAGAACTCTCCCTAGCCTAATGGTCCCCAATGCCTCTGACCATATTTCAACCAACCCTGCCATGGCGTCTGCTCCAGTTTGTGAAATCACTTGACAGATAACCTTCGTCAACCTGGTGTGCAATTTAACGGCCAGCTGCACTGGATGTGCGAGCTTCTGGAGCTGGGGAGAGGCCACACATCTGTGCTGTGGCTGAGGACAGATCACCTCCCGCAAACCTGCACTCCTAGGTGCCTATACATCTGGCCCTGTGGCACCCTCCGTACATCCTCTCTCCAGAGACACCTCCTAGACATCTTCAGGCTGATTGTCCATGTACGCCAAGAGAAGAAACTTTTGGGATCCCCATCTGCTCTCAGATTGGGGAAGGAGGCAGAGCGGACAGAATAATCCTCAGCTAGGGGAGTCTCCCCAGAAGGTCTGCAGACAGATGTGCCAATCACCAGAGAGAGCTCTGCAGAGACTTTCAAATAGAGAAGTTAAAAAAGGAAAGGAGTTATTTTTGCAGGTAAGGAAGTTTGCTAGGTCTCTTATGGAACATGAAGAAAATCTACTAATAACTAGACACAATGGTATAAAATCAGTAAGTCTGCTGAAGGTCACAGGCACAAAGGGAGCCAAGGGAGGTGTTCTATAAAGGCTACTGGAAAGGAAGATTTCAAATCATTACTGGTTTTTGCTATTGAGTGTGTCACAGCCTCACCATAAGCTCATGGCAGTTGCTCTCATATTACTTTTTCTCCTTAAGGTTATCCTTGTGAATAACAATTTTGAAAAGGACTTCTAAAGGATTTTTAAAAGATTTAAAAATACACTATAGGGATTTGCACCTGAGTAAAGCACCACTATCTTCTAAATACAACCAATGCTAATAGTAGAAAAAAATCCGTAAGTACAGTATTGTTCCTTTTTAGAACCTATTACTTTTAAAATTAATAGAAAATGAGTTGAGCTAAGCACTTTGTCAGATCACAGTTTTTTCCTAAGAGCTACAAAATCTACCCACTATCGGATCCGGCAGGGCTGGAACTGCTTGGTGAAAGGCCATGTGCCAAAGAAAGTCTAAGCACATTTGCAAACTTTCAGTGATGGCAAATCAGAGAAAGGTCAACATAGCTGTGATAAATGAGCCTGACTTCAAACTGTACCTCCGAATGCTTAGTCTGGAGAATGAAAGTGCGGCAACTGTTGGTGGTATTTGTGATAAGTCAAATCTGTTTCGTATGGTAGCACCAACAAAGCTGTAGCACAGTGGGCATCAGGACACGTAGCTCTCAGTTGACAACTCTTCCCATTGCCCTCTGCGAGCACTTTGGCAATCAGTCTGTGCAACCACATCTTCATTGTCACGTGAAAGGAGCACGCATGTGCTGAGAAATGCATTGCTCTGCAGATGTGGGGGACCACCACCCCTGACACATCTCTGACATGCCCACATTACGTACGGATTGTGCTTGACACAAGATTTTGAAACAGAATTATTTATGGTATGAAAATAAAGATCCTCTTAAGCCAGCTTGCTTGCATGGGTATTTCTACATCTGACAGTTGGACACAATCACTTAGTGGCAACACAAGGGCCTCCAAGCTTTGACGGCTGAATCTGCTGCAATACGAGGTGAAAGAGACACAGAGACAAGAAAGTCAAAAGGCTAAGTTTCTGTGTGATGAAGATCTTGAAATTGGAGACTGAAGTTGTGTCAATGCTTAGACTGTCTGTAGACTTCCCAGACGTTACCCTTGCTCTTGGGTCTATGCTTACGTGTCCTAGCTCTTTCTCACCCTGCCCAGCCCTCTCCATTACATGAGGGCTTCACGGTGCTCAGACTCCTCTGTTAATCTGAGGAACCCAGTAGGAGGCAATTGGCTTTGGCTCCTATTACATTTATCCTCTTACCATTGTTTTGCTAGGATAATCTAAAATGCAATCAAAGTCAATACTTTCCCAACATTTTTTAAGAAAACAAAGTACTTTCATCAAAACATTGCCAAGATTTTATAAGTAAACATGTATCTTATTCCCAAATCAATCATTTTGCAAGGCAAAGGCATGTTGAGTTATCTACTGCTATTACGGCAATAAACTGTGCTACTACTTCAAGTGCTTGGGGTAGGAGAAGCCATATATCAAGAGCAGAAGTGCGTTAAGAGAAACTTCAGGCAGGTTTATTTGCTTCCTACAAACATAAACATGTTTAGTAGTCTGCACTCTGCTGAAGCCACTATTTACACAGCAAGTCTGTAAGAGCAGCTTAACAGCCTGATGAGATAACATAAAAAAGGCTTTACTCTCTCTGTATTAAGCAAGGAATACTCCCTCTATCCTCAAATACGTTTGATTTTTAGACATATTTCTGAAAAGAGGAAACTGTTCTTTTTGCTAAGGGTGTTTGTCTCCATCACCCTTTAGCAGAGGCTGATAGTGAGACTTCTTGAAGGAACAAGGGACCAGTCTGGGTGAAAAAGTGCCTAGTGTTATTTGACGGTGCTAAAAGAGCAAGTACAACAACACAGTTTCAGTTTTCAACTGAAAACTCAAATGCAGCACCTCCCTTCACCTCCTGTGGGCCTGACTGTGCATTCCTAGCTTACTCCAAGCTCTTGCTGAAGTCAGTGACCACTGAATATACACAAGAATTATTGTTCTCTGTCTCTGCTTCAAATGCTTGTTTAAAAACTCTGCCCAGAAAGGTTCGCCTCTGTGGAGTCAAGAAAGCACAGGTATCCCTCTGAAAACACTAACAGAAATGTTTTGCAAATATACATCAAAAACCTCCACCCAGCAAAACCCCAGAAGATACTTCTCCATTCCACTGCCTCTTCATATTTGAGCTTAGATTTTTGTTTTCATCTCACCTGTCTTAACCAAGGCCTCATCTCCACGTTACCAAAACAAGTAGCAGCAGTTCACAACACGGCTACTGGAAGACAATCACACCCCTGTGCTTCAATAGTTTAGGCTTTTATTCTCATTAGAACAAAATAAACGAAACAGGACACTTTTAAAAGGTCCAGAAGGGTAGATGCAAGCACAGGAAAATGAAACTCTTCTGAACATTTGGGACAGGGTTGTCATTTTATTGCAATTCTGCATAGCACTTAGTGTAAAGGATATCTGGACCTTAATCAAGGTGATTAAATGATTGAGTGCAGTCATATGGCATTATCTCAACGCGCGCCACTGCAATAGTGGAGAATAGATATACACATATAGTCTTTCTCCGGTTCTCTTTAAAAACAATTCCTATTGAATTACAGCTTTCAGCACTATTTATCAACAGATTATTGTTTGTGGAAGAATGCTACCTTCCTGCTCAAACTATTCCAAGGCTGACTCACATCCTGGTAATTCATTAATACATAACATGATTCTAGTCCAGTAAAATCATTTCTGCACTATACACATCATAAATCCTACAGCGTAAACTGAAAAATATATCTCAAATTCTCTTTCTAAACACTAATGGAAAGTTTTGCTTGGCTTCCCACACACATCATCGAGGGGAGAGGGCCGCACAGAGCTGTAAAAAGCAATTTCATAGCAGTATACTTTATAGAGTTTAACACAGGAATTTAAGAGCTACAATACTGAATGAGACCTGAGGTCAAACTAATCTAGTATCTTACTTCCAACAGTAGCCCCTGTCAGAAGCTTCATGGGAAAATAGAGGTGGAATAATCTGTCCCATCTGCCCTCCCCACATTAGGTCTCATCCCATTCGAAACTGATTTAAAGCCTAGATTGTGAGGCTTAATATTCCTTTCAAGGAGCAGCAACCAAAGAAAATTCACCTTTAATTTATGATAACGCTGTGCTGCAGAGCACAGAACTGGAGGTGGGGGGAATGTATTTGTTTTCATGTTTCAGCAGACTTAATTGCTACAACCAACACGGGAGATACTATCGCTTGGCAAACAAACTTGTACTGGCTAGAGCTGTTTTTACTTCATGCCTGGGGCATTTATTGTTTCTGGGTATGATCTTGCAACCCTTTTTTTCTCACAGCGGCAGACTGTACCACTGTTGACAATCTCACTGGCACCAAGAGTTAGCACCATGTGTAACAGAAAGGGTTTGAGAAATATTCCTTTTATTGACAGTGTAACATGTTGCTTCCCAGCGGAGTATTTTTTTAATCTGATGCTAGAAGCAATATGGTGCTTGTCATCAGCAAGATATTTTTGTAAGGCTCAGTGACACAGAATGCTTTAGAGAAAATCTGCATAGGGAATGAACACCATCAGCGACAGGGAAATCTCTAATTTTCTGTCTGTGAGCTAGTCTGATTTCCACAAGCAGCTCCCAATATCTCCTCCGACGTACCACCGATTCTCAATGATTCTTGAGCTACACTGGCATCTGAACCAGCACTGTTGTTTACTTGTGTCCACACAATTAAACATACTGGGCCAGACTCAGCTGGGCTGGCTGAAACCCAGCCTATCTCAAGTCAATGTATTTTATATATTACAGCATGCCTGTCTGATATGGATGACTGTATGAGTGCATCGAGGCAAAAGCACTCTCCTCCACGTGTATCACACACCTGAGTCCATAGGGGAATGCCTTGAGGCCCTTCATCCCCCCCCTCTCTCATTAGTCTGCCCTTCAGCGGCACTGGCTCACCCTGCTCAAGCGGTGTAACATAGCAAGCACCAGCAGGTTCCCTTAGTGTGACAGCACTGCAGCTCTGCCTGCTCCCTGAGATAAGTAAGAGCAAAACGAAGGTCTGCGTATTTTCCCTGACTGCTGAAGACCTCAAACTTACAGTAAATGCACATGCAAACTCAGACAAAAGTCAGTGAGAGGACTTGTAAGCCTGCTTGCTCCTCACTCCAGGCAGCAAATGCTCTCTGGGACCCTCGCTGCTACCTCCCTCGCAAGGACATGGGCAGCAGCACCCCAATAGCTTGCTAACGCTCTCCATGCACCACAGTTGAGCCCTGACCATGAGGGTAACAATATCAGGTTTGCATGTGTTCAGGCAAAAATTTATTTTAAATATTAAGAAAAAACCCCCCACCAAGCAGTAAATTTCTGCTGGTGTCCTCTTTGTACCATCTCACTGGCAGCGAAGCTGCGTGTTACTGCCACTGTAGAACGGAGGAGAAGGCTAAATAACATTACTTTTGTAGAACATATTTCTTCTTGTATGTATTTAGTGGGGAGAAAAGGGTAGAGAGGGGGTGGACCAACAGCAAAACGTTCCAGTATTTTTCACTGGAAAGCTGGCCAAACCGTGATGCTGATGCATTGAATCTGAGGGGTCTGGGCCTCACTAACTAACATGATAACAGTTCTAGCACTGATCCGGTTTAGCTGGTGGGTTTAATCAGTGCCTTTATCGCTCTATGGTGCAGCTGTACCCATTTAACATTTCTCAAAGCCCACTGCCTCTGGCACTGCACTAGGGTACACTCAGCTATAGCACAGAGCAAGCAGAGTCGGGGGGGAGCAGTGAGGTAAAAAGACAGCTTGGCTGGGCTGGGAGAGTCATGATGTAAAACTCCTCTGCCCTGCTGGTCCAAGATATTTCCTCAGGCTTTGAAAACTGGAACACAGGACATGGATTCTCCCTGTCCTCTGTTTTCATGACACAACGACAGACAGAGAGGAACAGATGCTCCAGCCCTGACCTCCACCTATGCATTCAGTTACGCCATCTAAGATGGGTGACTGTGGCCGGTATAAATCAATGCAAGGGGTGTATCCTCATCCTGAGACCCTCATCAGGTTACGTGACTGGGACAAGGCCAGCTGCTTACTGGGTTACATGATCAAATGTAGGCGGTGGGTCACTGTCATGTAAACTCTTTGGCCCCTTTTTTATATTTTAAGTTGGTCCCTCTGTGTCAATGATGTCTGGTGATTCACTGCTGCTGGTGTGGATGCACTGATTTATTTGGGATTAAACTGGTCCTTTACAGCCATATTTATCATCAATGGTTCCATACAGAAGAGAATAGTGAGATCTTTGTAGCTAATCTTTGTGGGAGTCTTTAGGCCAAAAATAATTCCCACAAACACTTTCTATCTGTCCTTCCCTGTATGATTAATCCCTCACTTCATACCTATTTTCAAAATGGAGATACCACACTGGGAGATTCAAATCTTGCCCTTGGAAGGCTAATAGTGCATATTTTGTACAAGTGAGTGAAAAGGTGGATGTTACGAGAGGAGATTACATATCCAGTTAATAAGGCAATGTTTCAAGTCCAGACCTGCAGGATCCTTGGATCATAGACAGTTACTGTATTTTTCAAGGTGCTATTTTTCTTTCATTCTGGAATGAAAGCAGGCTTCGCTTGACAATTACGCATTGGGAGCCCTGCGTAAAGCATCCCTCTGCCAACAGATTGATCCTTGGGTCAGCTAGGTCTAATCACACCAAATTCTCTGGAATGAAGACCTATATGGCAGTAAAGAAAGGTTGGTCTTTGACTTAACAGTATTATTTTAGGACTGCATGGATTATGGTTCTGTGGTGCAGTGGGTTAACACGGAAAGCCTGAGGCTGAGTTCAAACCTTATTTCAGATCAGTAAAAACCGGTTGTGGACGGCAAGAGTTGGGACGTATATCCTGTAACACATCAGAACGCTATTAGAAAACTTGCTACACTCATCAAGTCTGCTCAGAGACAACCTGAGAAGCAAAAAGCCAGAGCTGGGCAAGGTTTGAGGTGTTCTGCCGGTCAGCATTGCAATATGCTGGCAAGAGTTACTAAGAAAACTGCCTCAATGTCTGCTCACAGTATCCTTGGCTCCAGTGATTACTTCCAGTTGCTCGACTCCATGAGCACCAAGTTTTTGAGGAACACTTGTCTGGAAGTGAAGCTGAGGAGAGAGGAAGGGGCGATACAGTGGGGCATATAAGAAACACATTTATTTTCAAAAAGAGAAAGAAAACTCCAAATAAACAAATGTGATAGTGGATATGCTCACATCTTTCTCTTGTAACGAGAGGAAAAAAACCCTCAAATCAGCTATACTTGGACTTCTATTAAATAGCTTTGTAGTGTCAAAAAATCCCAGACCTCTAGCAAAACATGCCCACAGAAAACCACTAGAGGGAAAATTCAATATATCATGAAGCTAGGCAGCAAATTCTGTTTGGGATTTTCTGTTGTATGAACTTGCATCACTGAATTACATGCCCCAGAGGCACTTTCTTCAGGTGGACAATCATCTCATTTTACAGTGGCCGTGTCAATTTGAATGGCTGGTGAAAAGGCTACTTGGGCACACTGTATTATGGCTGAATATCATGTCCGTGAGATCTAGCAATCATCAAGCCCCACTTCAGCCTGCTTGGGAGGTTGTAAGCGGACTAGAACAACGAAAATGCCTTGAACTGCCCTGTGCAAAAGTTTAAATTCCTCAGCGTAGGAGGATTTAGCTCTATTTTAGACAGAGGTGGAGAGGGGCAGAGGGTGAGAGTGTAGATTGAGCAGGCTGAAGTATTACATGCTGATCACTGGATGTTCCCACTAAAAGCACTGTTTTCTTCTGAATGTAACTCCTCTTTCCAACTCTACCACTCCCTGGAGAGAGTTACAACAAATGTATGTGCTGGCTCTCCTTGTCTTGCTTTGCAAAAGGCAATTCCTACAGCAGGAACAGAAAATTATTTATGATAGAATTTCACACATTTTTCTGGGTGCCTAACGAAGCTTGAACTTGAGTGGAGCTGAGAGGGTGCTTATTGTTGAATTTTTTTCGAGATCACTGCACAACAAACAGAAACTGAATAAGCAATTAAGCTAACTGGCTTTAAAACTCATATTGGCTGAGGATTAAGGTAATTATGTCTGCGCTTACACACATTCATTGCAGCTTTAAACAGTCTTGCTTGCTGTTTTGTTGCTGATGTGGTTCTAAAACTAATCTGAGTTGTTGTCCTGCTGTTAATTACCACAAAGGTTACAAACACAAGCTCTCCTTGCTATAAATACAGCTATGTTATTTGCATTGCATGCTCAAAGGAGATGTAGGCCTCTTTTGGTAGGTTTATACAAACAGAACCAACAGTTTCTTCCTGTATCAAAGAGTTTACAATACCTTAGACTTAAGAGATCAGTTAAAATAACACACAATAGGTGGGTTTGGTATTGTCATACAGTGATTATCACCATCAAATGAGGAAAAAAAATCTATTTTTAAGTTTTTGTGAAAAGAGAGACTCTGGGAAAGCAGTATCAGCCTCCCCAATCTCACTGGCAGGGCAATGTGGATTCACCTTCTGGGTTACAAATAAGTTTCCTTCTAAATGGCTGGAATGCAGGGGAGGGGAAAGGAAGGGAAACCCCCTCATTCTCCTTGTGTAACAAGGAGTCACAGCATGAGAACCTCTCCCTGGCAGAAGTAATCTGTAATTGACAATGGTTTTCTTTGCAGCCAGGGCTAAAAATGGTTTAGCTGCAAACAGACAAAAGCGAAACATTTTAATGCTCTTTAAGAGCGCAAGGGCTGCTTACACAGGCACCCTACACGCACGGTGACTAGCTGGTGGCACCAAGCGAGCAGCCAGCTTCAGAGTTCCTGAAAACCAATGAATTTTCATATACGGGCATGAGCACAAACACAGGAGAGAAAAAAATTCTTGTAATGGGCAGATTCACAGAGGGCAGAGTCACAAAAACTGGAGGTTTATTCTCCAGGATGTCCAGGCATTCATATGTGTGATCTTAGGCGAGCTGCTATATTTGGCATCACCATTCCTGCCTGAAAAACTGAGAAATACTTCCCTCTTCACAGAGAGTATGAATGTGTGTAAGACGCTTTGTACGATGGGTGGTAGCTCTGCAAACAACCAGAACAAAGTCTGAGACTTTGATAAAATTTCCCTGCAATCTTAAAGCAGCCTCTGAGGTCTGCAATGAAAGGACATTGAGGAAATGACATGAGGTGGGACAACCTCAGAATTTCACATGGAATATGAAGGAACCTTTTTACTGAAACAGGTAAAACTGCCTCATGCTGAAGTGAATAATCATATGAAGAAAGTTATGCAGCAACAGCTTACTTGTATTTCAACAGCTTGAAAAACATTGCTAACATGAACTGTATCTCCATAGCTTTGTTCTTCTTCACTGATTCTTTCCTGTGAATCAGACACAGCCACAGACTTGCCCAGGGATGCTGCAGGTCGTGAAAGGGAAAGCTTACCAGCTGCTTCCATGGGCATTTTGCTTAAGGTTAGCAGAATCTGTTCCTTGATGTTAGTGGTGAACTCATCTGGAGATGAACTCCCTGTACACTAGAGAGGCCACCTGAACTAAATAGGACTCAGCCCCAAACAATGTAGATGCCTACGGTCCTAAATAAGCATGTGGTAAACATGTTGATACGTAACTGAAAGAAATCTTTATTTTAAAAATGAAAACCAAAGGAGAAAGGCAATGTTGATAGCAAGATCATATGTCATAGAAACTCTACTATGAATCAAAACAACAGATGTAACATGAACAACAGCATCTTTTATAAATAAAATTAGACTTTTCTATTTCACACATTGGAAAGGCTAATATGCCCAAACTAAATTCCCCTGAATCTCTCACTAACATTCTGTGGTCAGTGTTGACCAGCTGTTACAAAAAAAAACCAACCCGTGGATGATTGATATTCCAGCAGAGTCACTAACCCCAAACCACATTTTTCTGTCAGACCTGACATTAATAGCTGTAACCACTTCCACTAACTATATTCTCTTCGCAGACAATGAAGCAAGCACAGGTGATTCATACATCAGTGATATCTTGATCCATATTCACTCTCCTTCTTTCTTTATTAGCAGGTCTACTGACTACATGAGGCACCAATTACCACCTTCAGCACCAGACAGGAACTAAATTATCACAGCGCTCCTTCCACGGAGCAGGCATCATGCCATGTTTGCTGCAATCCATCTCTGGGGCCCAAATACCCCAGACTTCAAACAGGAAGTAACTTTGTCCTCCCCATTTCACACTACAAAAAACCAGTGTTTCTGGAACTGGAGGAACTTCTCCAGCCCAAAAACTCTCTGGGCTTGCACTACTCTGTGACAGCAACAGATAAGCTGCAGTTAACGAATCAGTCAAAGTACCATGTAGAGGCAAACAGAGTGCCTGCCCTTGCTCACTGACAATGGAAAAAGCAGGATGGTCAGATCATGTTCATATTTCCATGTCCAATCACACAAGGGAGAGAAGATCAGCTGCTGCTTCATTCCTTGCATGGTAGGTACTGCTACCAGTGACTCCCTCATTCAGTAGCCCAGGCACAGAAACAAAACTCAGTTGAACAACATCTACAGAGCTGCTTCTAGTTTCTTATTATCATGATAGATATGTGATTATTCATAGGTAGCTTTCAAAGCCTATTATTAAGACTTTACATAATGAACAAATAAATTTTGCACCAGCTCTTGCCTAACAAGCATGCAGGGCTTGACTTTTCTCTTGAGTTTTTCACTAGTGTAATTAGTGACTCCAGTGGTGAAACCTCTAATTCATACCACAGCAAGAGCGTGTCACGACACATGAAATTCATGAACCAGAAAGTATTCCTAACTGTCTCTTAATAGCTCATGAAGAGGAGGTTTCTTTTTAGCATGTTGTCCCTATTTTTAGCAGGTGCATCAAAACCTGACAACTTACCCTAGTCTGACATGATCCTATGATCCTACAGTGTTATTTCTACCTATTCATGTGGCACTAACTGTGCCACTGTCCACTCTTCCCATCCTGTCCCAGCTTGAAGCCAGCCTTGCACTGACTCCTTTGTGTCTAATCACACACAGTCAGGGTGGAGCAGGCTTCTCAGATGACGGAAGTACCGATGAGACACAATGGAAATTTTTCAGAATGACATCTGTATCTTCAGACCTTGGTTTCTCTTTGAACAAAAAAGCTCTAAAATACTAATGCTGTTTTGGACTTCATAACTTTTATGTGTCCAAACCCCATGCAAATAATTTATATTAATAGAAAGGCAATTCCTGCACAAAATTTTAATTGAGTATGTCCTCCTTCCCCTTCTCTCTCTAATGATGCATGCTCATCTTTGTAGCCTTTTCTAGGAGGCTTTTAAAGTTACGGAGATCAAATGCTTAAAGTGTCTTTTCTGCAAAAGTACATGGTAAGTACTTAAGCTGGAAATCAGTATGCACTTAATTAGTCAGAGAATACATAAGATCATATGACTTTGATAACAAATCATGACATGCACAGCAAACAATACAAACGACACTTCATTTGAATTCTCACAAAACACTTCCATTGCCCCTCCATAAAGAGATTCTGTCAGGCAAAGGTGAGCTCACACATTACACTCTTTTTTCAGTTTAAATGTTGCAAATGTTCTATTCCAATAAGTTACTCCAAATGACTCCGGTGTAAATAAGATCAGCCTCTGTCCCATTAAGATTATAGCAAATCAGAGGATTTGAATATTGGGTTCTTTGCCTCAGCCTATTCCACTACACCACATGGATTTTCCCACTTCAGCAGGACACTGGCACTCCTATTACTAAAAACACTGAAACAAAGCATTTCCAAAGATCTTCTAAGCCCATCTGAGAAAATGGAAGTCTGGTAGGGCTTTTCTAACTTTACCTCCTTTGACAGTAAGATTAAAATCTGTAGTACAAATTATTTAATTACAAAAAAAAAAAATCCATGGAAAACTACAAAGAGTAAAACAAATGAGGTGTTACCTTGGCAGGTCCGTTCATCTGTGAGCAGTTTATAGCCTTTCTGGCAGCTGCACTCAAAGCTGCCAACCGTGTTTCGGCAGAAATGGTCACAGCCGCCGTTGTTTACCAAGCACTCGTCAATGTCTGCAAAGAATGAATGGGCAAAAATTGAGCTCATGACAGCAATGCAGTGGTTCAGGGCAGGAGCACAGGAGTTTGCTCAGATCCCCAAGGAGGCTGCTGTCCCTGTTAGGAATCTGTCTGGTCAGATGTATCCCTTCCCAAACCTTTCTGCCAAGGCTTAGGAGAGAGCTATGGGCTCCGAGTTGTTCTGGAGACAGAGGTATTTCTCTCAGAACTGGAACCAACAGGTGACCCAAGCTGAGGCACTCTGATGTTAAAGAACATCCAGGGAAGCTTCTTTGTAACTGTGGTGGTCTGCCTGACAGAAGACTTCAGCCTGTGTAAGACATTAATCCCTTGCCTTACATAGGAACTATTGAAAGCCGAGAACACATGAAAAACTGAAATAACAACAAACATGAAGTAAAATTTATTTGAATTCTGAAAAAATACTTCCATTATCCATACACAAACAAATGTAGGGATACCTTTGTTTGGAATTAGCGTCATATGCTAGTTTCTGCATTATGAAAACAGTGTTGCTGAATACCCATTTTCATGTGTTTAACTTTTCTGATCTGGTGCCACAGAAGAGCAACTGCGAGTGCATGCGAAATGTTGCTTTTTCAGTGTTCTGAAGGCAGAGCATCTACTGCCTTTATTTGAAAGCCATATATATGTATGAAGGATGGGATCAATGGCTCTAACTTAGATAATGAATACAAAGTGCACTGATGAACTTGACAAGACCTCTGTTCTGAATTTCAGACTGGTGATTGTACTTCCTCCACCTTATAACTTCTCCCAAAGGTGTTGAAGAACTGAGATGACCAGTCCCTTTTCCATTCCATAAAAGCTTGTGCATTAAGTACATAATATGTCACAGAACGTCATTTGAAATACAGGGCATCATTCCACCCTCCCCCACTTATAAAACCATGGATCCGCGTTTATCTGAAAACGGAAAAAAGTACTTTTTTTTTTTTTTTCTCTCCCCAGGAGAAGAACAGTGCAAAAAAAATGCTCTTTTTAGGGATGCATACAGTGAAGAAGTAATATGTCATATAGCCTTGGCTGCCCACTTCTGGAAGTGAAAACCGTATCTTTCAGAAAACTGAGCAGAGAGTGACATTTCCTATTGAACAGCCTCTTGCTACAAGAGCTTTGAAACTTTGAGGTAACAGCTGGCCATTTAAAAAGCAAATCTTGCAAAATGTAAATCTGGGTGCCAGCAGAGCTAGTATGTTGAGATGGAAATTTATCAAAGACAGCATGATGCTGGTGAGTGAAGGGTGCATTTAAACACTGTTTGAATTTAGTATGACTTTTAGTGGACGTCAGTCATTTATTTTTGAAAACATATGATTACTGACATGGGAGAGTAGTATGGTTCCTGCCACATTTCTGCGTGTAAAATATAAACAACAGCAAGAGGAGTGAGAAGGTAAATCTAGAAATTCTAATAGCTGAGAGGCAAATTCAGCCCTCTTTTCTAAATGCCACTTTGCTGCACTGACATTGACAGAAACGTGCTCAGGACGACATAGTACTCAAATAAGCAAGAACAATGTATATTGTTATAAAGGTTTGCTTCTGAGTTGCATTTGTGGCAAAGAGGAAACAAATTTGCTCTGAGACCCTCTGAACTAATACTACTGCTTATTACTTTCATGTCTAGGTCTGCAAAGGAGTGACTTTTGCATTCGGTCCTATTAAAAGCATGAGGGTAAACCAGTAGGTAGCAGCTGTGGTGGTATCACGCCCTGAGTGCTTTGCACAAAGCCAGCTGAAATCTTTCTGTCTTAGGTAACAAAATTCTCAAACTGATCTGAAACCAGGAGTCTTGTCTGTTGTCTGTGGTCCTCCAGTTTTGGTGATTAGGCCAGCCAAGAACAGACAACCTTAGGCTCCCAACCTGATAAATCTGGTGAAGAACACTCTGAGGATTGCTCTACATAATACCATGAGGCAGCAACCCATTTGGTTTCAGCTGTGATCACCAGCACAGGTCAAGATGAGCAGTGCAAACACAAGACTTGTAGACCCAGTTCCTGCAGGCTGGCATTTTCAGTTGTAGAAGTGATTCCTCCCAGCTCCATTATGTGCAACGGGGTCTTATGATGGATTACGACAACAGTCCCATCCTTTTTCACAGCACAGGTGTACCTAACTATAGTTTAGCTTGCCCTGACAAAACTGTTGGACAAACAGAATTGTGAATCAAAATTACTGATATATTATGCATCATAAGCACACAGAGTAGCCATCCATCATGAAGAAGGTCTCTTTTAACTGTTATAAGAACAACATGACCTTTGGGCTACTCTGCTGCCTGAGATTGCTTGAAGCAGAAATTACTTGCAGCCTGTCAAACACCATTCTGAAGTAAGGATTGATGTTTTAAACCACGGCCCCTGGATTTCACACGTTACATTCCAAATTCCAGTCTCACTAACTTTCTTTTCAGGGTCTCTGAAGACCATAAGGGACAAAAAATTCAACACTCCTGGCCTCAGAGGGTAGATTTGAAGCTGTTAATCACTGTAATTCCATTGACAACGCAGTGTATCAGTTTTACACCAGCAACTCTTTGGAATAACCCTGAACCAGGATCTGGGTAAAGCCTGGGAGAGTCCACAGGAAAAGAAAGTATGGAAAACATGACGTGGCCTTTTGAAACCAGGACCATCAAAACAGAATAGAGGTCAAAACTGTTAGCTGCAAAAACATTCTAAATAACACGAACAGCGCCAACTTCTCTGCTTTCACTGTATTTCTTTCCATGGCCACAGCAAGACTGACAAGGCATGTAAAAATTATTTCACTCTATGGAGAGAAATGCATTGCTGCATTTCACTTGAAAGAGAGTAGCATCCAACCGTACCATGTCTAACTGAATCACAGAAATTGCACCAAGTCTATATCCCCGCTATTTTTCTTTCCATAGCTATAAATAATTTGTGTTATGAGCTGTGTGAAAATAAATGATTCCACTGTGTGAGAAAGTGAGGCCCCACTTATCTTTAAATTGATGGGCACCCAACTTTGTCAAGTGCCTGTTGTGAACTTCACAGAGAGTATGCATGTCTGCCTACCATGTAGGGAAAGAGAACACAGTGGAAACACATCGCGGTATCTCTACCAGCTTTGAAATTACTTAGACAAATCTCCCCATGCTATTATTGAGACTGTCTGTAGAGGAGTCATAAACGTGGTGTCTTCAAACGTAGTTCTCAAGTGGCTCCTCTTCAACTGATGACGCAAGTCAGAGAAGAACAGCTCAAACTTTCCGCAGTGCTCTGCTCCCCTGCATCCCCAGGAATGCGGAAGTATATAAAGAACTGTATTTCTCCATGGGGGAGTCGTATGTAAAATGCCCTGATGATCAGTGTTCAGACAATGTGCTGGTCATTTAAGACTAGGAGGTCTGATGGGCTTTCAGTACATTAGCAATGAAATCCCAAAGGATTTCTCTTAATGCAGTAAGTCAATATTGTTAAATGATACCTTGCTCATACAAGCTGCTGATCTGCTACAAATACCAAGCGATGTGCCCAGCACAAATGGGACACATGCAGAAATGGAAAATACAGACCAACGAACAACCACAGAAGCATTAAAATTTGCTAGTCAAAAATGTCAAGTGAAGGCATGGCATAACAGGCAACTAAGCACTCCAGCCTCCCATGAGCCCTGAAAATGGTTCATTCCCCTTCCCCATGCACTTCAAACCAAAGCAAACCTATGATTTTCACAAAGGCAGCTAAACCCTTCCTTAAAGTTGTAATATTTTGGGGAAAAAAACAATGGTAGATACTAGTCTGGAGATGAAACTCAGCAACACTATCACAAAAGCTGTGGGTCTGTCTGAACACAGAAAGACACCCTGGGTCATCTTGCTATTCATAAACAGTGGAGAAGTTCCACTCCCGCTTCTGTGACTTGCTGTCTTCTCTATGTGCATGTTAAATATAAGTCCAGGCATGCAGCAAATCCCAGAAGCAAAGGCTTGGCATCAAGACAAGACGCTCTGGTGAAGTCAAGCACGACTACTCTCCAGATCTGCTTCTGTGATCCTAGAGCCTTGTGGCATTTGCTAATAAGTCATGGTTTTGGCACACAGATCCAAGGACTCTTTTAAAATGCCCTTTCTTTGTTGTTATTTCGCAAAGCTCTCCATGTTCTGTTGGACACTCAAAAGCTAATTTCAGAAGAATGGAAGGGGCAATAATTTTAGAAGAATGAAGGAGGAATAAACAGAATATTTCTGAAATAAATGATTATCCTAAGCTTTCTAAGGATCTCAAAATGAGGGAGGCAGTGGCATCAGCTTCAAATAAAACTTTTCAACTTTAAATAAAGGAACTGAAACTCAGATGCTTTGTGATAAGTTGCATAGCCACAGTTTGGTTAGCGGAAACACACGGCCCGTTATCTTTCTTTTCATGTCCTTGTGAAGATCAATGGGAATAACTGCTCCTGTTCCACTTGCACATTTTTAAGCTCTGCTCAGCGTAATTCATATTTGGAAGGACCTGGTTCTGATCAGGGAGTGTGTGTCTGTGCATGGGTGCGTGCATGTATGCATATAAACTCACAAAGGTTTGCCTGGCTGCATACAAGTCAGAAAACAAATTAAAAAGTAGGGATTTTAGGCAACTTAGAACTTCACATGTCACATAAGCTGCTTAAAGGCAACTGAAAGAGCAATCAACGTGCAATCTTCACTTAGCTGTTGAACAATGGTGGAGATGGAGATTTCCAAAGCCCCATCACAGGCGGAAGTGCGGCTTCTCCCTTCAATGGCTAGACAAATATTTGAGCTGATTGTGTCTGTCTAATCCTTTGCAGTTTTAAAATGCTGCCTAGCTCCAGGAAAACAATATATTCCCAGATCAATCTAAAATAATTATGGAAATTTCACACCCTTCTTGTTTTTATTAATGACAGCATGTTAGGATTAATAATGCTATTACCAGCACACAGTGGACATCAATACAGACATATTTTCTGCAAAGTGGGCTAGTCCGCTAGTTCTTCTTTTTCCATGCTTTCATAATTTTCATTTGCTTTTCTTTCCTTCTCTTTTCTCATGCTGCTGCAAATCACCACTGTCCCCTAAAGCTTGTAGCTAGTGTTGCCTTGTTGACACAGGTATTAGTCCCTTGATGCATGCAGACCACAAAGTACTTCATAAAGCAGCCACAAAACTTTTTAACCCCATGTCAGTGGTGGGGAAATATAGGCACAAAAAACCAAACGAACTCATCTACACTTGAATCTGAGCCCAGTGCACAACCCAACAGGCTACCTTACCTTGCTTAGATAGTGTGTCAATCAGCACAGGTTTGCACAAAACACATGTTGTTCCACATTACAAATATTACCAGAGCCACCAATGCTCAGATTGTAACTATTTTAATATTTGCCTGCCACTTTGCAATAAAACTTGAAATATATTGAGTAACTCCAGATTAACATAAGCATAACCTACAGGCTACACTTGCAACACTTTAAATAACATTTTCCACAGTGTCTTAAATAATGTGTGCCAGGGATATCTGATTAAGGTACATCAGGCCAGCTGCTGCCTGATCGTTTACAGGAAGTTAAAAATCCTAATTCTAGTTTTCCAGTAAGTTTATCTAGCAGTTTGGGCAAGTTGTAACACTCCTCTGCTTTACTTCATCTGTATAATGGGGTATTGGTAACTATCATTTGACATTTTCAGGACCAATACTTTAAAATGGATTATTATAATTGAACAAAGCATTACGAGTCAGTCATTTACTGTCAAAATCATTTAGTCAAATTACAGTTCTTTTTAATTTGTGGTCTGGGCTTCTGCATGGTTCGATAGAGCAGCATGTTCCATGCTAGTAGTGTTTTGCCCTGGAAGATTCTGTGAACATGTGCAGAACCATATAGCCGTCTTTACTTCAGCAAGTACATCTGCTGTTCCACCACTCCACTTCTGACGGCACAGTTCATTCCCTCTAACATTATTTGCATGCTTCTGGGAGGAATAATTCTATTTATGCATTGTCTTCTACTTGAGGATTTCAAAGGCTAGCAGCTTATCAGCTTCATTACGTTAAACCTACACAACACGTCTGCAGGAGAGAGAGGTTTAACTAATTCCTCTTTAACAAATGTGAAGCTGAGGCAGGTAGGGTAGCGTGACTTCCTTCCATCAGACAGTTACAAAATGAAACAAGGCATGTATTACACCACCTCTAACTGGAGTTTTGCACTTCAAGCGACATCCTCATTTTCCCTCCCACAGTGCTAATTAATTGTAATGTATGATAATCATCACTGAAATGAAGTTCCACTAAGTAGCAAATGAAGGTTCTCTGCTTAATTAGCTGTATGGCTAGGTTGTGGGGCAAGGCATTTTCCTAATCAACAGAATTAAAACTAGACTGGGCAGACAGGAATGAGTGTAATTAAAATTTAATCTCCCTCATCCTGAAAACAGGCTGCCCACAAAACAGAGAGCTTTGTGTAAATGCTCTGAGAGCATGGAAAGGTTGAGGCAGGTTTCAACACATCTCCCTCACATCACTTTCTCCATTTTCACCTGTTATCTTTGCAATTTCACGAAGAAACCCGTCTTCCAACACAGATGGTAATCTGTCACATATGGATTTAGGTGTCAGCTATTCTCCTCCAGGACATATCCACTCTGACATTATCCACCAACCCATCAATAAAAGAGTCTGCCAGGCTGCCAAGAGATCAATCCCCTTGTAAAACAAACATTATGTCCTATTATTTTCTTATTACAGTTAATTAGATTTATAAAACACAAAAAGCTTCAAAAGTGAAAAACTTCAAAATGCTGTCAGAATAGTTTAGGCCCTGATTTCTCATTTGTGAAAGGGAAGGGATTTACTAAATCTGATGTGAAAAGAAAGGATTTTTCATTTAAAATTTTTGCTGAACACTGAATTCTTTTTTAAACTTAAAAACATGTTAGTGCAATGCCACAAACCCAAACAGTGCAAGCTGTTTTAGGCTGTTACACCAGAACGTGGAGCAGAGACATAAAGAAATAGACTGATAAGAGTATTTTACTGTCTAGGCCGAGCTAAATGCAAAAACCACTCCCTTCCCCACCCTAAGCCATAAGAATCCCAGAAAACCAAGTTAGTTTTCCTCCTACTGTAATATTTTATCAATCAAAATGCTCTTTATAAAACACCAGAGAAGGAGATCTAAGTGTGCAGTTAGGACTCCCATCTGTATTTAGGGACCACAAATCACATCTCTATTTCACAAAGCACGTGGAAAGCACAGTCCATCAGACTCTGGGAAACTCAGATGGTAACTGTGACCGTGTGAGTACATCCAGACCTGGCGGCTGTGGTGAAAGTGCTGGTACAGGACTAACCAATTACATTGGGCTGACAACTTATGGACCTTAATTATTCACACAGCCACTATAACCGTAATAATTCTATGTTTAATGTTTCTGCATTTTATGCAGGAGGAGCTGAGGCAGAAGTTGCTGAAGGTTACAAGTAATGACAACAGTAAAGGAGTCAGTTCAGTGTCTCTTAAGGCATATATCAGTCAAAACTGGGGAGCTGACATCACTGGGTATCTTCTCTGTACTAGGTCTCACTAAAACACAAGGCCTTGGTCTTACATTATTCAGTTTTTCCATTTAATCTCAATGAAGAGCACACAGGCAAATGAGCAAGCTGTGCACTATCAGACCAAGAAACAAGAATCCCTAGACTTAGCATATTAATACCAACTCCATTTACCTTTACTCATAGTTGTTTTCATTTTCCCCCTTGGAATTGTTCTCTGCACAGGAAAGTTGTGTGCTTGTTTCCAAGAATCTCAATTAGCTTCTAAAAAATGTGTTTGCTTTAATTAAATAAAATTTTAAAATAAAGTTGGTATTAAGGGCAGTTTAAGATACCAATGGTCTCTCTAAAATCCCACTGAAATTATGCTAGCTTTCCTATGATAAGGCTACGCCTGCTGAAAAGCACAGCTGAGTGCAATTAGCCCATGGTAATCCAAACGCCCTGTAGCTGACAATGAGTCAAAGAAAATTGGCTGGTGACCAAAAATTAACCCTCCAAAACTTTTTGAAGACATTACTTCAACCAACCAGGGATCAGTTCTGTACCAGGGAAAAAAAATACTTCACTGAGAGCAAGATCCAGCCATATAAAAAACAAGCTGTATTTCATGATGCAAAAAGCAATAATAAAAGAATGAAAAAAATACTGTAAGTTTTGAATGTTGGTAGCTATGATTTTGTGACTAGTCAACTCCTAAATTACAGAAAGCACAGCACACTTCTACATAATAAACTGTGGTTGCTGATCCTCAGGGAGCTTTATACTGTTGAATAAATGCAAGGTCTTTTCAACAACTAAAATGCAAAATATGACCCTCCAAAGCATTAATAAAGGATTTGGCATTTTCACAGGGGAGCTTCACAAAGACAAATAACAACTGCAAGTTTCCAGGGAACAGGGATATTGCCCAGTCATGAAAAAACCCTAACTTAGTACATGTGAATTTATTTTGTGGGGATAGATGGAACCCTTGGGAGGGAATGAAGCTGAATGGGTTACGTGGCAGCTGACCCAAGTCTGCAATTTTTTAATGGAAGATAATCTGTTATATTATATTTGTCTGTCGTGAACAAGTCTACAACAGACAAATGAATTGTATGTCTTTAACCTAAAAAAAAAAGCAATCCCCCCCAAAAATAGGGAAGGGGCAGTGAAAGTTTCACTCACATTTTGGAGTAGATAAATTTGCAGCAACAGTTAGAAGGCAGATGTTATCCGCAGTTTTATTTCTTGGATTCTGCTCTTCACACTCTCTTTTTCTTTGTTTTCCATTCCGTTTTCTTCTTTCTGACAAATTTCACCTGTGTTGGTATCTAAAATTTGCATGTCCTCTCATTTTTTTTTTAAATCTCATGGGTTTATAATGTCGTTTTTCCTCACTGTGGCCTGGAACTTCAATTCTCTCTTAGCAAGTCTGGATCAAATGATGTCTATATATCTAAAATTCACTGTTCTGATGCCCAGTCAACATAGATACTCATCAGTCAGTGTCCAGTTGCTCACTTTTCTGATCCCCTCCCTAGGCTTCTGAGCACTTGCAGCCATCCACCACCAAGAGTTTTCTATCTTTTTTTCCCCAAATCCCACGCGTTTTCTGCCAGTGACCAGCATTTTTCTGTCTCTGCAACATCTCCTCCACCATCTACGGTTTTACCACCAACTCTGCTGACCTTCTCCTCTCTCGGTGCCTCCCTCTACCCCTCGGTCAGACACTCTGTCATCTCTTCACATGCCAGATTTGCCTCTGCGCTGACAACAGTCAACTCCCTATTTTCTTTCAAAAAGCGGGGAAAAAAGTAGAATCCTCATTCTGAGTGACCTCCCAGTCTTCTCAAGCCTTGAAACAGTTGTTTCCAGGCAGCAGCGCTAGGCCAGATGACTATGGCCCTCTCACTGGACATGGCACCGAGCTTTCTACCGAGCTGCTGCAGCTGCCTGCCAGACGCTGTCGCCATTTTCCTCACATTGGGTTGATCTTATTCGCTCTTTGTCTTGAGACTGGATAACGATGATGTAGTCAATAAAACGACTGTGGCCTCAGCAATACGGCGATCACAGACAGGCCTTAATGTTTGCTTCTCTAATCCACATTTAGGCAGCTACTTTGAAAATGTTTTTGTAGCTACGTGGGAGCTTGTGCTCTAGTCTGATTTCCTAGTCTTCTCCATCTCTCCTAAAACAAGCAGCTCTTCTGATAATCCGAACTTGACCATTGCTCTTCCATCAGTTACTCAGTCTTCCCTCTCTCAGTCCTGATCTTTATGAGGTTTCTTCTGGACACAGGTGGCCTTGCATCTCGCTCAAGGCTACCAGAACAAAAACAACCTCAGAACTACCTCTGTTATTTAATATTCCCTTTTCATTTTAGTCTTACACTTGTCACTCCTATCAAATAAATTTAGAAAATTTCCTTTGCATCTTCTTTTTTCACCAACTACAAGCCTACCTGTTATCTCTGCAGCGTAGTCCATGCATATGGCTGATTCATACGTCAAAGAACTCCCTGTAGCAGCATTTACTGGGTTGCACTAGAACCCAGATTTCTCGGTGCTTTCCCAAACAGGTTACAAAGTTTGTGTTCTCAGTGCTCAAGCACTGAACAGAATCACTGTTTTCATAACAAAAGTCCTTATTTTCCTCTCATTTAATGTTGTTTTTGTTACTTTTGTCTTTGGTTAGGCAGCTGCATCTGTCGTTTCATAGTCCTAAATCTGTTGGTCATCTCTTTGGCACAAATGCCTCTATTTCCTTAATCACATGGCCTTTGTCGGAAGAGGAGGAGTATTAGGAAGGGGAAGAGACAGGGAGATCTTTTGCTGCTGCTGCAACATCTACCCAGAAAATCTGTTGGTTTCCAAAAATCACTTGAGCAGTTTGAGATTCACAAAAATCCGCCTTTACCATGAAGCTATCTGCCTGCTTCCTGAAAATGGCCTGTGATCTCATGATGCTTTAACTATGCAGAAGCACTGGAAAATGGTCAGAACTTGTTTGTCAGAAGGCATCTTAAAGAAAATTCAGCTATTTTAATTGAACATTTAATTGCACATTTAATCTGTGCATCGCATATACAGAAAATTACTATTTTTGTTCCTCCTAAAAGCACTAGTCTAGTTACTGGAGGACATACATTTTAATTGCCATCATTCTTCACATCAGTCTCCTGTTCATGAACATATTTAGGTGCTGACTTCTCATGCAAGGCAAAGACATTCCTCTGTCCATTCTCTATTCTGCGTCATACAATTTATGCATGCAAACATGTAAGAGTTTTTCATAGTTTTTTTCCTTGTTTTTAGGCTAGAAGATGGACCTCAGCCACAAGATTTGTATTTGCCGTGTGTTCAGCATGGAGAGGGCAAAGGTATTTTCTCTTTTGATTCATGGCTGTAGTGCCTTGTGATCATACCTCCTATTTTCTGATCGCTCTTTGCTTACATGTACAGAGCAGCAAACTCAAATGGTGTTTGTATTTGAACTTGCACGTATTTCTAGTTACCAACACTCGTAAGTTTTTAGAGCTCAAAAGCAGAGTCATGTAAGAGATCTGATGGAAGTAGAGTTGCTGTGTAATAAATTATGAAAACTAGATCTTGATTTGATTATTGAGAAGTTTACTTTTGGTTTAAGTTGATGAGAAGCAGGGAGAAGGTCGCTAGGGAGAAAGAATGCCTCAAAATAAACCACTTCAGTAAACACTCAAGGGTTAAAAGATGACACATACTTTAATAACTAACTTCTAAAATTCTACCCCCTGACTCCAGGCAGCTTGTGAACTGGCTTTGACAAACAGGGTACTGTCTGCTGTTGATAAAAATCAAGGCAGTCTGATTCCTCTGGAGTAGGATGTTTTTCTGAGGGAGTGACACAGAAGGTAGAAGTTAACAAGAGAGGAACTGGAATTTTTTGCTGCTTTGACTTTCATAGGTGAGTGGAGAACACAGGCCTCTTTGCATTACTGTATTAACATCCTTTTTTTCTCATATTTTGTTTCTATTGTTAAGATCAAGAAGAGTCACTTTATTCCTCACTGGTCAGACTCTGATGGGAAGTGGAATGGCTAACCCAGTTCAGATATATTTTCAAGGCAAGTAAGGTGGCTATGCTATAGGCTGGGATAGACTATTTGCATGTGCTTACGAGCATGTTATTGCGATAGCAGTCTATACAAAGGCCTGAGGGTGACAATCTGTCTTTTAAAAATGAAACAGCAATTTTCAAGGCCTTTTTTTTGAGGTTCTTGACTTGAAATCCCACAAGGATTCAGTTTTCTGAAATGTCTGAGAAATTTTCTACTAAACAGGCTGAAGTGTATCTGGCGATCACTTAAAAACCTTGTATCACTCACCACTCCCAGGAATCATGGTTAAAATGTTCTAACTGCATGGGTCACGTTCTTCACAGAGGGTCTAAGCACTCAGTATATGTCCATCTGTTTCCATTTGCAAAGTTTTGCATTTTTTTCCAGTGGAGATACCAAAATCGTAAATTAAAGCCTACTGGGAGTAATCCTGTCTTTCCCTTAGTTACTTCTGACAGACTCTAAACAACATGCATACTATTGCTTTGGGATATCCCAGAGCAATCCAACCCAGATAGCTTTATTTATGCGCAACAAGCAAAGAGAAGCTACTTCTTACCTTAAGTGAAAAGCTGCTCTCACTTGCACTGCTGCGCACTGTACCTTTCACAGAGAGTAAGGTAAAGGGACCCTTTCCCATGTGCTACTTTCCAAACCAACCCATGAATACAAGGCACTGCATCAGCAGAACTTTAACAAAAATAATGTGCTGTACACCAAATTACTCTAGCATCAAGAAGCAACAGTATGAACCAGTATTAAAAGTAAGAGTGCACCTGCTCTTATTAACTACACAAATTAGCTTAAAGATATGCCACAGAAGTAAATGGCCATTTCAGGTGCTGCCATTATCAAGGGAAATGCAATCAGCAGAGAAGGGAATAAGACAAGCAGGGCTCTGCCCTTTCTGGCTTTGCCAGACATCTTCTTCAAAAAACCCACTGCTGTTTGTAATCTTGCGACTGACATTTACACTGACATTTGCTGGTACTGCGGCACTCCAACTGCAGTGGAGTTGATGACCGCCAGCAACTTACTCCATTTGACTTTATTCCTTCACGCCATTTGCACGTATGGTTTTTCCCTTTTACTTGAGAGAGCACTGGAAAATGCTAATGGCTCGTTATGTCTAATGGCTCATAATGCTTATGTTTCTCAAAAACCCTAAGTCTCTAACGTGGAGGAAGCTAAACTGACCTCTTCACATGTCTTAAAAAAAATCATCATGTTGCTGGAGAAAGGTGAGCTGGAAGAAGCTCTTTTTGTATGACCTGGGACCTACTGGAGAGAGTCCAGCAGAGGGCTGCGAGGATGATGAGGGGACTGGAGCATCTCTCCTACAAGGAAAGGCTGAGGGAGCTGGGCTTGTTCAGCCTGGAGAAGAGAAGGCTGAGAGGGGACCTTAGAAATGCTTCTAAATATCTGCAGGGTGGGTGTCA